>Ga0209630_10000044_pt1 | contig 147536 bp, 106 predicted proteins | sample COG_01_FD_184745 | JGI IMG/M metagenome (GOLD analysis project Ga0209630, IMG submission 184745) | Pelagic Microbial community sample from North Sea - COGITO 998_met_01 (SPAdes) (version 2) | ecosystem: Environmental > Aquatic > Marine > Neritic zone/Coastal water | place: Helgoland, sampling...
TGCACAAGAAGAACCGTCTCCGTCACAAACTCCACAAGCATCTAACACGTTTTCGCCACCCCAAACTCCGCTACAATCTTGTACACAGTCGTTAGAAGGATCGTTATCACATGTACCACACTCATCTATAGTAGAATCACCATCGAGTACACCCGCACAGTCTTCTACAGGAGCACCACCAAATGTTCCAGCTCCGTCGAAGTCTACACTTACTTGAACTTGGTCAGCACCAACTCCAAGTGGGAAAACCTGGTAGTTTAAAGTTCCGCTTACAGAACCTGCTGTGGTTATTTGCATCACAAGCACTCTCAAATCAGCATCAGGGAGAGCATTAGCTGCTGTATTTAACACATACCAAGAACCACCTGTTAGTGTGTTTACATTAAGAGAAGTTCCTCCTGTTGTAAAATAAGAACTTATTGTAGGATTTAAATCATTATCCTCTACAAGAGATGGATCAGCTGATCCTCCAGCCGCAGGACCGTCAAGACCTACAGTTGCATATGAGTCTTCAGCCATATCAGGGAAAAATCCTAGAAAAGCAGGGTTAATTCCTGAAGCACTCCAACTAGCATTAAATGAGCTATTGAAGATTCCGTCGGGAGAATTAATCACCAATGGAGCTTGATCATTACCGAAAACGGCACTGAATTTATCAGAAGCATCTGTTAGATTAACATAAAAACGGTACACAGTATTACCTGGTACGTACAACGCGTCAGAACTCTCAATGGTCAGTGAATACTGAGCAGATACGCTGGTTAGCATTGAACAAGATAGGAAGGCCATAAAGGCAAGACTTATATACTTACGCATGATTTGAAATATTTTTACTCGATAAATGTACGACAAGTCGAAGCTAGTGACACAATAAACTTTAAAAAATTATCATTCATCGATAAAAAACAACAACTCATCAGTTCAGGAAGTAAGTTAAAGCTAACCTCGTAACTTCGCAATCTAATAAGACAAAACACTATGTTTGACAACTTACAAGAACGGTTTGAGAGAGCTTTTAAGGTACTTAAAGGTCATGGTTCCATTACTGAAGTAAATATTGGGGACACTTTAAAAGAAGTGAGAAAGGCCTTACTCGATGCAGATGTTGATTATAAAACGGCGAAAACCTTTGTGAAAAATGTCAAAGAGAAGGCATTGGGCAAGGAAGTTCTGACGGCGCTAAAGCCTGGTCAACTCCTAATTAAGATAACGCAAGAGGAACTTACCGAACTTATGGGCAAGGCGGCAGCGCCATTTGAACTCAAGGCTAAGCCATCCATAATTTTACTGGCAGGACTGCAAGGAGCCGGTAAGACTACTCATGCTGGAAAACTCGCCAAGTATATTACAGATAAAAATAAGAAGACGCTTTTAGTTGCATGTGATGTATACCGTCCTGCGGCAGTCGATCAATTAAAGGTCGTGGGAGAGTCGGTAGGGGTTGAAGTCTTTGCAGAGCCCGGTGTCATCGATGCGGTCGGGATTGCAAAGCGTGGAGTAGAGTATGCCAAAAAGAACGGATTCGGAGCTGTGATAGTCGATACGGCGGGTCGTTTGGCCGTGGACTCTAAGATGATGGAGGAGATCGAGGCAATCAATAACGCTATTAAACCACGTGAGTCTCTTTTCGTTGTTGACGCCATGACGGGTCAAGACGCAGTACAAACAGCCAAGGCCTTTAATGATAGAATCGACTTCACTGGTGTTATCCTCACGAAATTAGATGGTGACGCACGGGGAGGTGCAGCGCTCTCGATATTTAGTATAGTAGGTAAGCCGATTAAATTTGTCGGGGTTGGAGAGAAAATGGACGCTCTTGAGATTTTCCACCCGAATAGAATGGCGGAGCGTATATTAGGGATGGGAGACGTCGTTACACTTGTCGAGCGTGCTCAGCAAGTCGTAGACGATAAGGAGGCAAAGAAAATAGAGGAGAAGATTCGTAAAAATAAGTTTGACCTTGAAGATTTTTTATCCCAAATACAGCAGGTTCGTAAAATGGGGAATGTTAAAGATTTATTAGGTATGATGCCTGGAATGGGTAAAGCATTGAGAGGTGTCGATATTGATGACAATACCTTTAACCAAGTTGAAGCCATTATAAGGAGTATGACTCCTAAGGAGAGATCGATGCCACGGAGTTTAGACTTAAGTAGGAAAAAGAGGATTGCTAGAGGGAGTGGAACTGAAATCGAGGAGGTGAATAAACTACTGAAACAATTTGAGGATATGAGAAAGGTGATGCAGATGATGAATAAAGGCGGTGAAAAAGGGCGCGGACGATTGCCTATGCCTGGAATGAGTCGTGGAAGATGAAAATACTTGACGGAAAGATGCTTTCATTAGAACTTCAGGCTGAGATTGCTGCTGAAGTTGAAGCGCACATAGCTAATGGTGGTCGCAAGCCGCATTTAGCGGCAATATTGATTGGAGACGACCTTGCGAGCAAAGCGTATGTAGGACATAAGGTGAAAGCCTGTGTAAAAGCAGGATTTGAAAGCTCGCTGATTGAGCGATCGGGAGATATTTCCCAAGAAGAGCTGTTAAATATCGTTCAAGAGCTGAATGAAGATGATTCTGTTGATGGATTTATAGTCCAACTCCCCCTACCCTCTCATATAGATAACCAAGCAGTGATTGAAGCGGTGAAGCCATCTAAAGATGTAGATGGATTTCACCCTGAAAATGTGGGGCGTATGGCATTAGGGCTTCCAACATTTTTACCTGCCACACCTGGAGGAATCATGACCTTGCTTGATAGAAATGGTGTGAAAACTTCTGGGATGCATGCTGTGGTAATCGGCAGGAGCGATATTGTTGGAAATCCTATGACTTCGCTTTTAAGCAGAAACGCAGAGCCTGGTAATTGTACCGTTACGCAGTGCCACAGCAGAACTGTAGATTTAAAATCTCACACTTTAAAAGCGGACCTAATTATAGCAGCAGTTGGAAGACCACACTTTGTGACAGCAGACATGGTAAAAGAAGGGGCTGTTGTAGTTGATGTAGGAATAAACAGCATAGAAGATTCAAGTAGGAAATCAGGCCGGAGGTTGACAGGTGATGTAGACTTTGATCATGTAACTGAGAAGTGCAGTTTGATTACCCCTGTTCCTGGTGGAGTGGGTCCTATGACTATAGCCACCCTTTTGCAAAACACACTAAGAGCCCGTCTTGCTTCAAAAAGCTGACACAAAATGGATGCAGCGAGCCTTAGATCTTGCTGAAAAGGGTAGCTCCACTACCCTACCTAACCCCATGGTTGGTTGTGTAATCGTTTTAGATTCAAAGACTATCGCAGAGGGATACCATGAAAAATATGGAGAAGGTCACGCGGAGGTGAATGCTCTGGCCACTATTCCTGAATTAAGTCGTGAGACTTTAGCTCGCGCTACTGCATATGTTACACTTGAGCCTTGTAGTCATGACGGAAAGACACCGCCATGCGCAAATTTGCTTATCGAAAGAGGTATTGGAAGAGTTGTTTACGCTATAGAAGATCCCAACCCTATAGTTAGTGGTTCTGGACATTCATTATTAAAGGATGCTGGATTGGAAGTTGTGAATGGGGTTTTAGAAGAGGAAGCTCGATTGATGAACCGAAAGTTTTTACACCTACAAACATCTGACCTTCCATATATTGTACTTAAATGGGCTCAATCACTTGATGGATATATGGATCCAGAAATGTCAGCAGCTTATGGCAGAGGTGGGGTTGCAATTACTTCTGTTGATACTTTGCGCCATGTTCACCAACTAAGGGCAGAAAACTCCGGGATACTTATAGGACGGAAGACTGCTGAGGTAGATAACCCGTCTTTAAATGTTCGCGAAGTGAATGGGCCTAATCCTGTGAGGATTGTGATTGACCCTGAGTTGAGACTTGATGATTCTAAATTGAAGATGATTGGTCATGATGGGGAAACATGGATCATTTGTAAACCTGGATTTAAAAGGCACATCTCAGGAGCAGAAGTAAAACCTTGGCTAGAAGAAGATTTACCGGTGATGCTCAGAAAACTGCGAAAAAACGGAATCCATAGTTTATTCGTAGAGGGAGGAGCATTTACGCACGGAAAGTTTTTAGAACAGGGTCTTTATAATGAGATTTACGTTTTTCAAGGGGTGGACGAATTCGGGGACGGACTTAAAGCGCCGCTAATCACACAATACAAAAGTGGAAAAGTCTGTGAAACTTCCGTTGGTGCTGATGCTCTGTGGCATTACATTCGGGGATGATTTATATTGTATTAGTAATCATTGCGACGGGAGGCGTTTTTCTAACCTTTAGAGCGTTTGAAACATGGGGCGTTGATCGCTTTACTGCGATTGTTGTTAATTACGGGATTGCTTCTACACTTGGCTGGACTTTAGCGGGAGGCGTTCCTATGATGAAAAATGCTTACGAAATGCCATGGTTTCTAACAACAGCTGTTATGGGAGCTCTCTTTCTTTACCTATTCAATTTAATGGCCAAATGCACTGCTGAGCTCGGAGTAGCGGTATCATCAATAGCTTCTAAACTAAGCCTAGTAATCCCCGTCGTGGTATTTTTAATCATTGACCAAAACGATATCATTACTGGCCTTAAAGCCCTGGCTCTTGCTCTCGCTTTAGCTGCGATCGTTTTGAGTTCTCTTGGTAACGATTCTAAACACATTTCACACTCTAAGTGGGCATTTATTCTTCCTATTGTTATTTTCATAGGCAGCGGTGCTATAGATCTGGTTTTCGCATGGTTTAGCGGTCCAGAATTTATTCCATCTACCGAGTACGCAATGGCTTTCACAGCCATACCATTCACAGTAGCGTTTGTTTTAGGTGCAGGGATTTGGCTTTTTCAAAACGGGTTTTATAAGATTCCTGCTAAAAAAGACCTCCTCGCAGGTGTACTTTTAGGAGTGGTGAATTTCGGCTCGTTGTTTTTTCTACTTGGAGCTTACGGCATTCCTGGGATAGATAAATCTGTAATAATCCCGGTAGTAAATATCGGAGTGGTGTTGTTTAGCACGCTTAGTGCTGTTGTTATATACAAAGACAGACCAAGCAAAGTCGCCTGGACTGGCCTGGCAATCGGTTGCCTGAGCATCATCATATTGATGATCAAATAAAATGAGGTTTTGTTATTCTGAAGCTCCCTCTTTATCTAGTAGCTCTTCATTCTTAATAGCTCTTTGCATAGGGTTGTCTCCCTGTGCTCCGTAGCGACTATATCCACTACCATTCTGCTTGAATATTTCGAAGCGAGTAGGCTCAGGTCGAGGAGGCCAACTGTTGTTAGACAGGTCGCAGTCAGCTGTTTCTAACATTGGGTCGAGAACAATTCTTACAGCTGGCCTATCTGTAGCAAAAACCTTCGTAACTGTTGGTTCACTCATACGCCAAACCTCAGCAGGTATGCGGCGAATCTCTTTCTCTCCATCTTCATATTCGAACTCTATAATTAGCGGCATAACTAAACCTCCAAGATTTCGGAATGTTATTTCATAAAAATTATTTCCACTAGCAAGCAAGGCACTATTTTCCTCAGAAAGACCATCTAACAATGCACGGTACTCAATCCGGTCGAGCTCAAGGACTTCGAACTTACCTGTGGTCGTGTAATAGTCGTTTAAGGTTGGGTCAGCTTCTAAATAAGTCTCTGGAGTGTCTGTTACGTTGCGTTCTTGAGAGATATCTGCTGGCTCGCCGTCATAAGCAGCTTTATTGAATGCAGCTTCTACGTCTGGATTTTGAGTGTCGATTTGCATCCACTTAATGTCTTCCATAGCAATATCAACGTGATCGTTTGTATAGAACCATCCTCTCCAGAACCAATCTAAGTCAACTCCAGAGGCATCTTCCATAGAGCGGAAGAAATCGGCTGGTGTAGGATGCCTAAATGCCCAACGTCTGCTGTACTCTTTAAAAGCGTAATCAAATAGATCGCGTCCCATCACCGTTTCACGAAGAATATTTAGAGCTGTACATGGCTTTCCATAAGCATTCGGACCAAATTGGTAAATCGATTCCGAGTTCGTCATAATAGGAGAAATACGCTTCTTGTCGCCTCCCATATAGCTGGTTATATCTCTGGCTGATCCACGGCGAGATGGATAATCTCTATCGAACTCCTGCTCAGCGAGGAATTGAACAAATGTGTTGAGTCCTTCGTCCATCCACGTCCACTGGCGTTCGTCAGAGTTAATGATCATAGGGAAGAAATTGTGACCCACTTCGTGTATGATTACTGAGATCATCCCGTGCTTCGTGCGTTGTGAATACGTGCCATCCTCAGCTGGACGCCCCCCATTGAAGCAAATCATAGGGTACTCCATTCCTATCCATTTGGTATGAACAGAGATTGCTACTGGGTAAGAGTAGTCTATCGTGTACTTAGAGTACGTACGAAGGGTTTGGGCTACAGCTTTCGTACTGTACTGCTCCCAAAGCGGATTGCCTTCCTTTGGGTAAAAACTCATTGCAAGAGGGCGGTATTTCCCTACAGGAACCGTCATCGCATCCCAAATAAACTTTCGGCTGGTTGCAAATCCAAAATCTCTCACATTTTTTGCGGTAAAAATCCACGTCTTAATTCCCTTTTCCTTCGTCTTCTCAGCCTCACGAGCCTCATCCTCAGTGACGATAAGAACAGGGTGATCAGTTGTAACCTTAGCCAGTTCAAATCGCTTGCGCTGCTCCGCTGTCAGAACAGTTTTAGGGTTCATAAGTTCTCCTGTAGAAGCTACTATGTGGTCAGAAGGAACTGTTATTGCAACGGTATAATCTCCAAAGCAAAGTGTAAATTCACCCGAGCCTAAGAACTGCTTATTTTGCCATCCCTCATTGTCGGAGTAAACAGCGAGTCGTGGAAAGAATTGAGCAATTGTGTAGAGATAATTGTCATTCTCTTCGAAATACTCATATCCTGAACGACCACCAATCTCCATACGGTTGTTGATGTTGTACCACCAGTCTATGCTGAACTTAAAAACACCACCTGACTTTAGAGGGCGCTGAAGATCCACGCGCATCATCGTTTTGTTTATTGTGTAGCTAAGGTTTTTTCCCGCAACGTCTTTTACGCTCTCGATATTGAACCCTCCTTCGAAAGTAGGTACGAGTTTATTTACTGTACTAAAACTTTCGCGATCTCCCCAATAATCCTCACCTATTTTATGTGAGTCTGAGTCTTTAGACCGAACGTTTTGGTCCAATTGAACCCAAAGATAACGTAGCACATCCGGGCTATTGTTCGTGTAAGTAATCGTTTCAGAGCCATCGATGCGCTGCGTATTGTCATCTAATGTGATCTGCATGTCATAATCGACCTGCTGCTGCCAGTATTCATGGCCAGGAGCACCTGAAGCTGTTCGGTACACGTTTGGAGTCGGAAGTTCTGTTCTAAGCTGTCGAAACACATTCGTGTTGGTGCGGCTGATTTCTTCTTGCTGAGCATTGGCTGGCGCCGTGATGCAAAGAGCTGATAACAAAGCAAATGCAAGAGTAAGTATGCGAGTTTTCATGAAGGATTTATTCTATTTGAGAACCGCAATTTACAGCTATCTGCAAGAGATGCCATAAATAAAAAGTCATAAGATTGTTTAAATCTTAGCCCAAAGCTGTTTTGGCCCTACTCCAATACTCATCCATTTCCTTGAGAGGCATTTCCCCTAAATCTTTTCCATCAGCTTTTATAGAAGCCTCTAGGTGTTTGAAACGCTTGATAAATCTTCGATTGGTTCTCTCAAGAGCTTCATCGGGATTCACATCTAAAAACCTTGAGTAATTAATCAAAGCGAAAAGAACATCACCGAATTCATCTGCGATGCGGTCAGATTTATTTTCTACCTCATATGCTAGCTCACCTAACTCCTCATTCACCTTATCTAAAACTTGATCTGCGTTATCCCAATCAAACCCCACTCCCCTCACCTTGTCTTGAATTCTGTATGCTTTTATAAGACTAGGAAGTGAACGAGGAACGCCTTCAAGTACGGATTTATTCCCCTCTTTTAGCTTGAGCTTTTCCCAGTTTGCTTTCACTGTTTTCTCATCATTCGCTTCTACATCATCATATATATGGGGGTGTCGAGAAATGAGTTTGTCGGAAATTGAATTGAGGGAATCGGCGATATCCCAACCTCCATCCTCTTCGGGTATTTCAGACCCTAGTTTGGCATAAAAAACCATGTGAAGAAGTACATCTCCCGTTTCTTTTTTAATCTCCTGAACATCTGCATCTAGAATGGCATCTGCCAATTCATAGGTTTCCTCAATAGTTAGATGACGGAGAGATTCGAAAGTTTGCTTTTTATCCCAAGGACATTTTTCACGTAACTCGTCCATGATATCTAAAAGTCGACCGAAAGCGGCTAGTTTTTCCTCACGTGTATGCATGGTGCGAAGATATCATTTTTACTGAAGATTAAATGCTTGGTAAAGATTGAAATTAATCCATGCATCTCGAACTTCAATCTGTAAATTTGTAATATGGAATGGAATGTTATTCTCTTGTCAATAGGTTTAATCGGCATCGCATTTGCTGGAATCGCAATTAAGTTACTCCTTAAAAAAGATGGTGAATTTGCTGGCACTTGTGCGAGCAACAATCCCATGTTCCAAGATGACAGCGGATCATGTAGCGTTTGTGGGGCAAGACCTTCGGAGCAATGTCTTAATGAAGAAGAAGCTTCTAAAAAAGCTTAGTCAAGCCAAGTTATTTTCTCTCTCCATCCAGGAGTAGTCCAAAACTCAAATTCTGCGTCTACGCCTTCTGTGTTCAGAATGAATAAAGCTTCAATCGGCGCGCCCGACCTGATTCCCCTCATCTTCTCAATAAATTCCACACCATCTTCAGGCCCTAGAACCATGCATGCCGTAGCATAAGCATCAGCGATTGCAGCTGAATTTGCCTGAATCGTCACACTTAACAAGCCATTGTAAGATGGATATCCCGTGCGAGGATCTAAAGTGTGGGAATACTTCACCCCATTTACTTCAATAAACTTTCTATAATTTCCACTCGTACATATTGCAGCATCTTGAACATCAATGATTGCTTGTAGGGGTCTTCCATCTACAACATCATGAGCAATGGGTTTATCCACGGCTATTCTCCAAGCGATGCCATTCTTATTCTGCCCTATACATCTCACCTCTCCACCTAGCTCAACCATGGCGCTTTCAACCCCTGCATCTACAAGTAAATCGATGAGCATATCCACAGTATAACCTTGGGCTATTGCATTAAAATCCAATTGCGAACGTCCATCACCTTTGCTGAGATGTGACTCTACATATTCGGTCCTCGTTTCTACATCATCAAAGTCAATATTCTCAGTTCTAAATCCCACAAACTGCATGATGCTGTCCACATCCGCAGAATCGACCGTTTTTAAATGATTTAAACCAAACCCCCACAAATCAACCAACGGCTTAACCGTAGGATCGAACGCTCCATCAGAGTCTCTGTGTATTTCCCAAGTCATATCCCACAGCACAGTCCAAATCTTCGTGTTGTCATCAAACGTAAAAACTGTATCCTCACGCGCAAATTCATTGATTTGAGAAATCCTTGAATCTTTGCGCCAAGTATTCATTTCACTGTCCATCACCTCAAGAAGTGAATCAACTGAATACTGAGAAACGGAATGATCGCTTACATACTTAATCACATAGGTAGTGCCTTGAGCTTCACCAGAAATAATTTTCTCTTCGGCTTTTGAGGTACAACTTTCTAAAAGCAAAAAAGCCAAGACACTAACGACTGTTACAGTCGTTAGAATATTGACATTTAAGATCGTTTTCATCATTAATTATCCCCCGAAATCATCAAAAGCAACGTTTTCATCAGGGATACCCCAATCGTCAGCCATTTTAAGAACAGCTTGATTCATTAAAGGTGGGCCACAAAAATAAAGTTCGATATCCTCAGGATCATCATGTCCTTCAAGATGGTGTTTGATAACTGCATCATGAACAAATCCTAAATATCCATCTCCATCAGTATCATTGTTGTCTTTTTTCTCTATCCAGTTATCCTCAGGAGCTGGTTCTGAAAGAACTACGTGGAAAGTGAAATTGGGAAACTCCTTTTCAATTTTCTTGAAGTCCTCCAAATAGAAGAGCTCGCGTTTAGAACGCCCTCCGTAATAAAATGTCACCTTTCTACCCGTCTTCACAGTATGGAAAAGATGGAAGAGATGGGAACGCATAGGCGCCATTCCTGCTCCACCACCTATGTAGAGCATTTCCGCTTCCGTTTCTTTAATAAAGAAATCACCATACGGACCGGAGACCTGAATGTTGTCACCCGGTTTTAAATTAAACACATATGAAGAGCAAACTCCTGGATTCACTTGCATCCAACCATTTCGATTTCTATCCCATGGAGGAGTAGCTACACGAATATTGAGCATGATTATATTTCCCTCTGCTGGGTGACTTGCCATAGAATAGGCTCTAACAATAGGTTCGTTGTTTGTCATTTTCAAATCCCACAGACCAAATTTATCCCATTCTGTCTTAAACTTCATAGGCTTATCATGGTGATCTGGATGAGCGGTAACATCGACATCTTTAAAATCAACAACTACATCTGGAACATCAATTTGAATGTACCCTCCCGCTTCAAATTCAAGATTTTCACCTTCAGGAAGACGTACAACGAATTCCTTAATGAATGAAGCCACATTGTAATTAGAAACAACTTCACATTCCCATTTCTGTACGCCGAAGACTTCTTCCGAAATTTGAATTTCCATATCCTCTTTCACCTTCACTTGACATCCAAGTCTAAAGTTGTTTGCAATTTCTTTTCGTGAAAACGTCGGTTCTTCAGTAGGTAAGATAGACCCTCCACCCTCATGAACCTGACAAATACACTGAGAACAAGTCCCTCCTCCTCCACAAGCAGATGGAAGGAATACCCCATTGTTACTAAGTACGTTTAAGAGTGTTGACCCACCTTCAACCTCAATCTTCTTTTCATTGTTGATTGTGATTGTAATTAAGCCACTCGGTGAGAGTTTGGCCTTTGCAAAAAGAAGCAAACTCACTAACATAAGTATTAAAAGCAGAAAAAAACCAATTGCTAAAAAAATAGTCGTAGTCATAATCTATCAGATTTCAATTCCCATAAAACTCATAAAAGCAATGCCCATGAGACCTGTAATAATATACGTAATGCCTAAGCCTTGTAACGGAGCGGGGACATTTGAATAACGTATCTTCTCGCGAATCGCAGCTATTGCAACAATCGCAAGCCACCATCCTACTCCGCTACCTAAACCAAATATTGTTGCCTCTCCTATAGAGGGATACTGACGTTCTTGCATGAAGAGAGCCCCACCTAAGATTGAGCAGTTTACTGCAATAAGTGGCAGGAATATTCCAAGAGCCCCATAAAGAGCTGGCGCAAATTTCTCAACGATCATCTCAACCAACTGTACCATAGAAGCGATTACTGCGATGAACATGATGAAGCTCAGGAAGCTGAGATTAACAGTAGCAAAATCAGGATCTAACCATGCCAAAGCTCCCTCTTGAAGAACGTAGTTTTCTAGTAAATAGTTAATCGGCACCGTAATACCTAAAACGAAGATGACAGCGAGCCCTAGACCATTAGCGGTTTTAACGGTTTTTGATACCGCGAGGTAAGAACACATGCCTAGGAAATAGGCAAAAATCATGTTCTCCACAAAAATACCTTTTACGAAAATGCTGAAATATTCCATTAGTCTTCAATTAAAGCTTCGTTACTTGATCTTTGGATCCATATAATAATTCCAACGACAACAAGTGCCATAGGAGGCAAGATCATAAAGTTGTTATTCTCGTAGAATCCGCCAGATGCAATAAACCAATCTTGTGGTAGAAATTTTACTTGCCCCATACCAGGAAGTGAAATCGCACCCGATCCGAAAATCTCTCGAACAATAGAAACAAGAAGAAGTACCCAAGCATACCCCATTCCATTTCCGATCGCATCGAAAATAGATGGGCCAGGTTTATTTGCAAGCGCAAATGCTTCAAGACGCCCCATGATGATACAGTTCGTAATGATAAGTCCCACAAACACGGACAGTTTCTCGCTAATATCAGGCTGATAAGCTTTGAGGACTTCATCCACAATAATTACAAGAGAAGCTACTATGACAAGTTGAACAATGATTCTAATTCGGTCCGGGATAAGGTTTCGAAGCAAGGAAACGATGACGTTTCCACTAATCATTACAAACAGTACTGACAAACTCATGATAACTGCTTGTTGCAGCTGAACAGTAATCGCTAGTGCTGAGCATATTCCCAGAACCTGTATTGTAATTGGATTAAAATCGCTGAGTGGATCCTTTAGGAGCATCCTGTTCTTCTTGCTAAATAACGACTCCTTTTTAAGAGTTGATTTGGAATTCTCTGTACTCATCTTAGTTGGCGCTTGAATTGGTTAAAGACATGAAATAACGCTGGTAAATGGTGATGGTCCTATCAATCATTTCTCCTACTCCTACAGATGTGATAGTTCCTCCTGTGATTCCATCAACACTATGCATGTCTTCAATTTTTCTACCACCTTTTATAATGGTAAAATATGGAGATGCCTCTCGAAGTTTTTGCCCCTTAAACTTATCTGAGAATTCGTTGTCTTTTATTTCTGCTCCCAAACCTGGAGTCTCAGTCTTATGATCGAACTTAGCTCCGTAGATCGTATTCATGTCACTTTCAAGTGCCACAAAACCCCAAATTGGTCCCCAAAGCCCAGAACCAACAACAGGTATGACATATAATTTGTCGCCAAGTTCGCTTTCACATACATAAAGCGGGAAACTAAGCTCAGATGCTGGTTTTTTGCTTCTGTAATCTTTCTTCACATCTAAATTAAATGGGTCTGACGAATCCGACGGATCAACATTTCCAGATGAGTTATTCAATACAGTTCCATCAGAATCTATAGACAACCTCTCCTTAACGTAGATCGGAAAATCTGTTTTTGCATTTTCCCTAGTTGTAGTAACACCTATAGCTCCAAGTATATCTACCATTTGCTTGTCAGCTTCATTCTTCTTTTGAAGAGGCTTAAGAGACAGTGAAGTGTATGCGAGAGTTGTTCCTACTATTAACACCATGATGATGGAAAATAGGAAAGTATATCCTGTGTTGTTTTTATCAATTGCCATATCAAATATTCTGAAGACGCTTTTGACGGCGGTTAATGTTTGCTTGAAGAACGTAGTGATCAATCATTGGCGCCATTACATTCATAAATAGAACGGCCATCATTACTCCCTCAGGATAAGCTGGATTGAAGACCCTGATCATAATTGACAAAAATCCACCAAGAAAACCGTAGATAATCTTACCAGTGTTTGTAGATGCAGCTGTAACAGGATCCGTTGCCATGAACACCATACCGAACATAAAACCACCTATCACGATTTGGTGTAAAGGAGCAAGAGTCATGAATGCATTCATTCCCATAAGGTTGAATAGGAATCCCATAAACAGCCCCCCCACGAGGAACGAGGCCATGATGCGAAGACTCCCAATTCCAGTAGCAATAAGAATGACTGCTCCGATCAGAATTGCGATCACTGAAGTCTCACCTATTGAGCCTGGAATGTTACCTACAATACAGTTGTGAAGTGAGAACATCCCTCCGTCTGCGAACATCCCCATAATGCCTTGGACTGCGGGGGTGTCAATGACTTTCCCTACTGTTCCTGCCAGATGCCCGAGAGCAGTAGCTCCTGTGTGACCATCCACCAACAGATCAGCCCCTTTACTCGATGCAACATCGTGAATCCAAATCTCACCTGACATCTGTTTCGGGTAAGCGAAGAAGAGGAAAGCTCTTGCAGTAAGAGCAACGTTTACAATGTTCATTCCTGTACCACCGAAAACTTCCTTTCCGATAATTACAGCGAAAGCAACAGCTACAGCAACCATCCAAAGAGGCACATCTACCGGCATAACCAGTGGAATGAGCATTCCTGAAACAAGGAAACCTTCGTTAATTCCGTGACCGCGTTTGGCAGCAAAGTAAAATTCAATTCCAAGTCCGACTCCGTAGCTTACTACAATTAGCGGAATAACTTTCATTGCTCCGACCAACATTTTTTCTAACAGATCGACCTCTTGACCTATGCTTGCGAAGTATTGGTCTCCGATATTCCATGTTCCAAAAAGGAGAGCTGGAATAAGAGCCACAATAACTGTAAACATTGTACGCTTCAGGTCGATACCATCTCGAATATGTGAACCTGATTTGGTTACGTGACCTGGAGTAAATGTAAATGTCTCAAGTGAATCGAACACCACCCAAAATTTCGACAACTTTCCTCCTTCCTCGAAATGAGGTTTGACAGATTCAATGAGTTTATGAAGTGCTTTCATGATTAACCGAGTTCGTTTCTTAGGTTATCTAATCCTTCGCGTACAAGTTTCTGTACTGGTATCTTAGAAGTACATCCATACTCACAAAGAGCGAAGTCTTCAGGTGCAACTTCGTAGATGCCAAGTTTCTCCATAGAGTCTATATCATTTACGATAATTGACTTGATGAGATGCTGAGGATAGATATCCATGGGAAATACTTTTTCATATTCGCCAGTAACAACAAAGGCTCTCTCCTCTCCTCCCATATTCGTATCGAGATTCCACTCCTTACTCTTAGGCATCAACCAAGTTGGGAATGAATGATTTAAAGAAAAACGCTTTAATCCCATACTCAACCATCCCTCTGTAAGAAGGAATTTAGGTTCACTGCCTTCAGCAAGAAGAGCAATAGCAGAATGGAAAGCCCCGATGTAGTCGTCTTTTGAAATTTGATCTCCGGTGAGTGGACTTCCTGAAATCACTCTGACAGAATCACCATTACTCGCTGTTGCAGGCACGTTTACGATGCTAGAAACAGAAGCTCCAGCAAGGGTTTTTACGTGCTGAGGTGTGGCGCACTCAGATCCTCCGACTGCCACAACTTTCGTTGGAATGTACTTACCTGAAGAGAGCATCGCCCCTAGGTTTGAAACGTCTTGGTAAGCTATAGTCCAAACCACCTCTCCCTTACTCAAAGGAGCTGTATGATGAAGCTGAATCCCAACATTACCAGATGGGTGAGGACCTTCAAATTCAGTTATTTCACAGTTTCTAACTCCAGCAAGTGTAGCGTCTGAGTTTTTAATTCCTAAATGCACACCTCTCACACCAGCTAATTTCGCCAGTGCATCGATTCCATTCTGGAAATCTGACATTCTGCCTTCTAAAGCAATAGAGGTAGAAGCTGCTAAAGGCGAAGAATCAAATCCACTTACGTGAATAGATCTTGGAGAGTCTTCTGGATTTGCGATAATATCGAATGGACGTTGACGGAAATAGGGGAACATCCCGCCTTCTAAAACGCGAGATAAAATCGCGTTCTTTTCAGATTTATCCACATCTAAAACACCAAAATCTCTATATATGTTGTTTTCTGACGCTTCAATTTCAACGGCAAGAATGCGTCTTTTCGCTCCTCTAACGATTTCCTTAACAGTTCCAGCAACGGGGCTGAGAAACTGCACTACAGGCGTTTTCTTATCGTAAAAAATACAAGTACCAGCTTCAACTTTGTCGCCTATGCGAACACAGAGCTTAGGTATAACACCTGTAAAATCAGGCGGTTTGACAGCATACATGCTCGCAGATGGAGCAGATGTTACTGAGTCTGCAGGGCGACCACACAGTCGAATGTCGACACCTTTTTTAATCCGTTGTTTACGGCTCATTCCATTAGAATTGATTCAATTCGGGGCGCAAAGATAATGCCCTTCGTCTTGAATTTATAGTCTGTTGTCAAAACATAAGTTCGAGTTACGAACTTTGGACTATGAGTTATTATAAAAACAGCAGCATCACAGCCATAATTATTTTTTTTTCTTCTGTGAATGTATGGTCTCAATTCGTGGGCTTGAATAAAACATCAATAGGCCTTGCATCCGTGACCCTACACCCTAAAGACTTAGCCATATCTCCCCCGTTCGTGCCACTCCAAGGAGGAGTTCTAACACTTGGCTTTGACGACTTGAGAGCTGACTACACAACATATTACGTCCGCGTCAAACACTGTACTCACGATTGGTGGTACAGCGACTTGCATCCAAGCGAATACATAGACGGATTTTTCGATGTGGTTCTAGATGATATGGAGGACAGTTTCGGAACCAAAGTGAATTACACCCACTATACAACAGACATTCCGCGAGATGATATGATACTTACGCGCAGTGGCAATTATGTTTTAGAAGTTTTCACACCCGAAAACCCAGATGAGATTGTTATTTCAAGACGATTTGTACTATTCGAAGACCTTTGCTCTGTTGAAGCCGAGGTTCGAGAACCTGCAGATGTAGCCCTTCGCAGAACTCACCAAGACATAAATTTTGTGGTTAATGAGGACAATTACAGCTTCATCGATCCTTACAGCCACTTGTATACCACTGTTCTTCAAAATGCGCGTTGGGACAACTCCCTAAGCGACCTTCCTCCAAAGTTTATAAAAGGAAAAGAAATTGAATTTACTCAGGTTGGATATGTTTTTCCAGGGGGAAACTCATATCGATTCGCCGACCTTAAAAGTTTGAGCTATACCGCTAGAGGAATAGCGGGGATCTCTGAGGGAGACTTAACATTCCACCACCTTCTCGAAGCCAGCCCAAGAAGAACATACACCTACTACTCGTCACAGCCAGACATCAACGGAGCTTTTGTAATCTCTAACGACAGATATGAAATACATACAGAAAGTGATTATACGATGACTCATTTCCAACTACCCATGCCCTATGAATTGCACGGCAGACAGGTCTACATTTTCGGTGAACTAAGTAACGGAAAATATCTACCAACACATAGGATGAAGTGGAACAATGCAAAATCTGCTTATGAATCTAAGCTTCTTTTAAAACAGGGATACTACAACTTCATTTATCTCGTTAAAGACGCTAACGCACAAGAAAGCGAAATAGGAATGACGGCTGACATAGAAGGCAACCACTTTGCAACAGACAACCTCTACACTGTTTTTGTATACTACGCGGACTTTGAAGGTTACGATAGAGTTGTCGGATTTGCACAGTGGAATAACAATCCTCATTAATCATGAAAAAACCATATACAGTTTTTATCACAGGAGCTTCAGAAGGAATTGGAGCTAGTATAGCCAAGACTTTATGTAGTCATGGTCTCAATGTTTTTGCTTTTGCTAGAAGAGAGGCCAACCTACATGATTTAAAAAAATCATGCTCAAATATGAGTGGAAACTTAGATTTTTTTGCTGGTGACGTTACCTCTAACGATGACTTACAAAAAGCCAGCAATTTATGCTTATCTAGATTTGGCAATCTAGATATATTAATACCTAACGCAGGGATAGGGTTTTTCAACCCACTTCATAAGGGAAGTATGAAAGAGTGGGAGTTAATGGTAGATGTAAATGTGACAGGTGTGCTGAGAACGATCCACACTACCCTTCCTCACCTTGTAAAATCAGAAGGACACATCATAAATATAGGGTCGGTGGCCGCACGCAACATATTCTCTAATTCTGGGGTTTACTGTGCTACTAAACATGCAGTTTTGGCCATCAGCGAATCCTTAAAAATAGAGTTTGCAGATTGCTTGGCAATAACAACTATAAATCCTGGGTCAGTAGACACAGCATTTATAGAAAATACGAACAACGAAGAACTTAAAGCAAAGTACAAACCAACCTTCGCCTCGGGCATGGATCCTGAATTTATTGCAAAAGCCGTATTACAAGCAATCGAAGCAAATGGAAGTGGCATTTACAGTGAGATTACACTAAGACCAGACCGCAGAAAATAGCCGTACTTTTGCACTGCTATTTGCACTTGAAACACCCCTATGCCCACTATAAAAGACGAAATTTCTAAGAGGCGAACATTCGCCATTATTTCTCACCCTGACGCGGGAAAGACCACTTTGACTGAGAAATTCCTTCTTTTCGGAGGGGCGATTAAGACTGCGGGAGCTGTGAAAAACAATAAAATCACAAAGACAGCTGCATCTGACTTTATGGAGATAGAAAGACAGAGGGGTATTTCTGTAGCAACGTCTGTAATGGCGTTCCACTACAAGGACATGCTCATAAACCTACTTGACACGCCTGGTCACAGAGATTTTGCTGAGGACACTTATAGGACTCTCACGGCTGTCGATAGCGTTATTCTAGTAATAGACTGTGTTAAGGGCGTGGAAGCCCAAACTGAGCGACTTATGGAAGTTTGCCGCATGCGCAAAACTCCAGTGATCGTATTCGTAAACAAGATGGACCTTGAGGGACAAGACCCTTTTGATTTGCTGGATGAATTGCAGGAAAAACTTGGGATACAAGTGAGGCCTTTGAGTTGGCCTATCAGCGGAGGAGCAACATTTCAAGGAGTTTACAACCTATACGACCACAACGTAAGATTATTCCAGGCTGATAAGACGAAGATGGCTGAAGAGGTTTTTGCCATTAAAGATCTTGCAGACGAAACCCTCGATACTCTTGTAGGTGAGCATGCAGACCAACTCCGAGAGGACGTCGAACTCATAGATGGAGTATATGACGAGTGGAATCCGCAACCCTATTTAGACGCAAATGTAGCACCCGTATTTTTCGGCAGTGCGGTAAATAATTTCGGGATACAGGAAATGTTAGATACATTCATAAAAATCGCACCTGACCCAAGCCCCATTGAAACTAGCACAAGAACTGTACGTCCTGAAGAAAAGAAACTTACAGGCTTTATCTTCAAGATACACGCGAACATAGACCCAAAGCACAGAAACAGGATTGCATTCATGAGAATATGCTCTGGGAAGTTTCAGCGAAATACCTTTTACAAACACACTAGGCTAGGAAAAAAACTCAAGTTTGCGAACCCAGTAACCTTCCTCGCGAAGGAAAAAAGCCTTGTTGAAGAAGCTTGGCCCGGTGATGTTGTGGGTCTTTACGATACGGGGAACTTTAAGATTGGAGACACTCTCACTGAAGGTGAGAATTTACAGTTCCGAGGCATCCCAAGCTTCAGCCCTGAGATCTTTAAGGAACTCGTGAACAAGGATCCTATGAAGAGCAAACAGCTAGAAAAAGGGATTAAACAGCTCACAGACGAGGGTGTAGCCCAACTCTTTATTCGCGAAGCTGGAAAAAGGAAAATCGTTGGAACAGTAGGGGAGCTTCAATTCGAGGTGATTCAATACAGATTAGAACACGAGTATGGTGCCAAATGTGAATTCCAACCCAAACCTTATCACAAGGCGTGTTGGTTGGTTTCTGAAAACGAAGAAAGCCTCGGAGAGTTCAGACGTATAAAGTCTAGCGACATCGTCCGTGACAAAGATGACAACGAAGTTTACCTAGCTCCTTCTCCTTTCCTTTTGCAGATGGAAATGAATAACTTTCCGGAAATAACCTTCCACGTTACCAGTGAGTTTAAAACGGAACAGGTTTAAATTAAACACATGATGACCCTCAAGCAAAAGGCTACATATTTCATTACTTTAGGTTTTTTCCTGCTAGGACTTAACCTTACAGCCCAAACTGACACTACCGGCGTTGCCCAAGAAGTCGTTCAAGTTAGTGGCCTCGTAGTTACAGGCGACTCACTAATGCCACTTCCTTTTGCGACAGTATTTCGCATAAGAGACTCAAGGGGAACGATGACGGACGCCGGAGGTTTTTTCTCAATCCCAGTTCTAGAAGGTGACACTCTTCGATTTTCAAGTACTGGATATATCCCTAGAGATGTAATCATCCCCAACGGAGGCAATAAAAACAGAATCAGCCTAGTCCAACCTATGGGCAGAGACACCGTAATGGTGAACGAAGCATACATCTACCCTTGGCCTTCAAGAGAGACCTTTAAAAGAGAGTTTATGGCTCTAGGTCTTGATGAAAACACTTTCAACATAGGCCAACAAGCAATCGACCCATTCGATATCTACGACAGACTGATAGACGTGGGGCTTGACGGGCAGGCAGCATCCTCCTTAGAGCTAAGACAAATGTCCTTAGAGTACGCAACAGCAGGATCTATACAGACTACCAACCTACTCAATCCTGTAGCTTGGGCTCAATTTCTTCGGGCTTTGAAAAATGGCGATCTCGGAAAAGATTGATTTTTAGATGAAAGTGCTTAAGAACATATCCATTATTTTGTGCACTTTATTTTGCTGGGCTGGAGTTTCAAATACATTGTTTTCTCAAGAAAGCACTACTGAATACGTCGTAACTGGGTACATTAAAGGAAGCGAGGGAGAGCAACTGCCGGGAGCGTCTTTAGTAGCACTGCAAAATTCCAGACTCGGAGTATCTACAGATAATCTCGGATTTTACAGACTTACCCTGCCCTCATCCGGACCTTGGACTTTAAGATGCTCTATGACTGGATACACTTTAAAGGAAATAAAGCTTGATTTCGGAAATAAAACAACACTTAACCTTCAGATTACGCTAGAAAGCACAGTACACGTAGGTGTAGCGGAAGTCTCGGAACAAGGAAGAAAAAACGTGTCAATTCAGAGAATAGACCCTAGGATTGCAAATCGCATCCCTTCACCTCGTGGTACTGTGGAAGACGCTCTACTGCAAGCACCGGTAAACTTCACATCTGAGCTTTCGAGTGCGTATAATGTTCGGGGAGGAAGCTTTGACGAAAACTTGGTTTACGTAAACGACATTGAAGTATACAGACCGTTTCTTGTTAGAAATGGACAACAAGAAGGGTTAAGCTTCCCTAACCCTGATATGGTACAGAGGATAAGATTCAGCGCTGGCGGATTCGAAAGTAAATATGGCGATAAGCTAAGCTCAGTACTTGACATACACTATCGAAAACCCACGAAACGAAAAACTCAGGTTACAGCGAGCTTGCTCGGTGGGCAAATACAACACGACGGATTAACCTCAAATGGGAAAGTTCGTGTAAATTCAGGCTTTCGATATAGAAACAACTCATATATCCTAGGAACCCTTGACGAAACTGGCGAATACAGTCCAACTTACCTAGACGCTCAGACTTACATTACCTGGGATCCTGACGGATATGGACCGTGGGAAATTCAGATATTGGGCATCTATGGACAGAACGATTTTCAATTTATTCCACAAACGCGCGAAACAGATATCGGGACGATTAATGACGCCATTCGTTTGAAAATTTTCTTTGACGGAAAGGAAGAGACTTCATACCAAACCGGCTTCGGAGCTCTGGCTTTCGAGCGAGTGACAGAGACTTCAAGACTGAGGTGGATCAACTCCATTTTCAGGACTGTGGAGCGCGAGTCATTCGATATATTAGGTGCATACTGGTTAGATCAATTGGAACTTGATCCTGGGTCAGATGCGTTTGGAGAGTCCGCGAACAATCTCGGTGTTGGCGGGTTTTTAAACCATGCCCGAAATCAACTTGAAGCAACTGTAGTATCCTCTGCATTAAAAGGTTCTGTAGATTTGAATAAAGGGAAGCATTATATTGATTGGGGTGTAAAAGTGACTGCTGAATCAATCAATGACGATCTCTCTGAGTGGTCATTTGTAGACAGTTCAGGCTACATATCTCCTCACCCTCAAGACAATGTGGGCTACTTAAATGAAGACGAGAGACCATTTCAGCCACTCACTTTCGATAACGTAATTCGATCAACTAACCATGTGTATTCACATAGGGTTACCGGATACTTACAAGATACTTGGTCTATAGAACTCGAGAAAGGAACCATTCATTCTAATTTGGGAGCCCGATTCCACTTCTGGAACTTACACATCGATGACACACCTACAGATCACTCTCGCAATCACCTTGTTGGCGGCCCGAGGGCTCACGTTAGCTATACGTCGGAAAAAAAACCATTTACTATTTGGTCTTTAGCTGGAGGATATTACTGGCAACCTCCATTCTACAGGGAGATGAGAGCTGTGGACGGATCCCTCAACCCTGATATCCTTCCACAAAAAGCAATCCACGCCGTGGCTGGAGTCGATCACCTCTTCGAGATGTACACGCGTACATTTAAATTTGTGGGAGAAGCATATTACAAAGATTTAGATCAAATCATACCCTACGAAGTGGAGAACGTACGCCAGAGATACTACGCAGTAAACAACTCTAGCGGTTACGCTACTGGTCTAGACCTCATGCTTAATGGAGAGTTTATTGACGGCATTGAGAGCTGGATGCGAATTAGCGCTTTGAAAACAGAGGAGGATATTGCGGACGATTTCTATACCGAACTCTACAACGATGAAGGCATCCGAATAATCCCTGGCTACACTTGGAATGACGTAGCAGTGGATACAGTCCGTATCGAACCTGGGTTTATCGCTAGACCAAGTGACCAAAGAATCTCAGTAAGCCTACTTTTCCAAGACGAGATGCCTAAGAACCCAGATTACAAAGTACTTCTGAGCTTGTTTTTCGGGTCAGGACTTCCCTACGGCCCACCCACTATGAATCGATATGAAGACGTTCTGAGAACTCCCGCATACAGGAGAGTGGACTTAGGTTTCTCGAAAGAACTACTTACATCAGACAAATACATCGATAAAAACGGTTATATTTCGCTTGAAGTATTTAATATTCTAGGGATTAACAACACTATTAACCACACATGGATAGAGGATGTCAATGGCAGACTATACGCTATTCCAAATTTCCTTACCGGCAGAAGACTTAATCTTAAGCTTCATTTAGAGTTTTAAAAAATGAGAACTTCAGCATACATATATTTTCTAAGCACCCTATTTGCTTTGATTTATCTTTCTGAAGCGAAAGCTCAGGAACAATATACTTTACAGGGGGATGCGATAGCTACAGGAAACAATTGCTATCAGCTCACAGATGCATTGGACAATGAAATAGGTGCTGTGTGGTATGATGAGACCATCAATTTAGAACAGTCTTTTCACCTTCAGTTTAAAATGAATTTCGGGACCAACAGTGGAGCTGGAGGCAGCGCGTCTCCAGGAGCTGACGGAATTATGTTTGTGATGCAAACCGATGGACCCACTGCGCTTGGGCTACAAGGAGAAGGACTAGGTTTTGCTGGGTTTTCTCCGAGTTTAGGGATTGAATTTGATACCTATTGGAATCAGAATATGGGAGACATCACAGCTGACCACATCGGAATTATGACCAACGGAAGTGTAAATCACAACTTAGAGACTTCACTGGCCGGGCCGGTTACTGCTACTTCTGATATTGCAGATATTGAGAATGGGGAGGATTATGCTGTAGAGATCGTTTGGGATCCTGAAGAGCAATACATAGAAGTGTACTTTGATTGCGAATTTCGACTTTCTACCAACGTGGATTTAATCAACGACATCTTCCAAGGTAGCACGAATGTGACCTGGGGATTCACAGCGGCTACAGGTGGGGCAAACAATGTGCATACTGTTTGCTTGTATGAAAATGCAACTCCTACAGGAGATGTTATACTATGCCTAGGCCAAAGCACACAACTTATCGCTCCCGGTGACCTCAACCAGTCATTTAGTTGGGAACCTGCCGATTTTCTAAGCGACCCCAATATTTACAACCCCACAGCATCTCCTAACTCCACACAAGTATATACAGTCACTTACACGGATTTTTGCGGAGACATACAAACTTCGAGCGTAGAAGTTTTTGCAGAACCCTTAGAAGTGAACATAACAGCCAATTACGACACCCTAGACTGCATAAACACCTCTTCAACTTTACTCGCCAGCTCCAATTTCCCTAGCGGCGTCAGTTTCGCCTGGGAAATCGCAGATGAAGGAAACATTGTAAGCTCCATCGATTGGGGAGCAGTTGTAAACGAAGCCGGAACTTATCAAGTGATCGCCTCATTTGATAACGGGGCATGCACTACCGAAGAAACCTACACCATAGAAATAGATACCATCCCTTTTAATGCAGAAGCTGGCCCTGACGGAGTCATCAACTGTTACGAACCCTATTTGGTTCTTCTTGGAGGAAGTGACGGTGAAAATGCTGAATATGTTTGGACTACATCTGAGAACGGAGAATTCTTCGGAAACAACAACATCGCTCAACCGACAGCTATCTCAGGAGGTGTTTATGAATTAACGGTAACAAATCCTCTCAATGGGTGCATCTCATCGGACGACATGCTGCTAGTGGCCGACTTTACTGAACCAGAAATAGTTCTGGGTCAGCCTGACGGCATCATCAACTGTGAGAACCCCTCCGTTAACATAATAGGAACTGAGATTTATCCTGATGGGTATACAAGCATTTTAGAGTGGTCATGGGCTGAAGGTGAAGGCGCTCTTCTCGATCCGACAGACATCCAACCCACGGCTCTTCTCCCTGGCGACTACCTCCTAACCGTCACCTTCCTTGAAACGGGATGCTCTACTGTGGCGAACTCTGTGGTTACTGTAGAAGAGGATGAGAGCTCTTTCATAGATATCTCCAGCCTTACAGTTCCTAATGTCCTAACTCCAGGATCAAGCAATGGGTTCAATGACTACCTCACGCCCTTCCTCAAAGATCTTCCAGAGGTAAGCGCCCTGTCTATTTTAGACATCTACAACCTTAAAATATTTAATCGTTGGGGAATTCTAGTGTTTCAAAATAACGGTCTGCCTTTAGCTTGGGACGGCAGGGCGAATGGTTCGCTTTTAAGCCCTGGCTCATACATGGTTATGATTGATTACATGTATTTATGCAATGAAGTCCAAACTGGATCTCACATTGGCCCACTAGAAATCATCCACTAACCTCTAATCTCAGGTTAGCCAGATATTTTTGCTAGAAACTCGTCTTCGCTAATCATCTCCACGCCAAGCTTTTCAGCTTTTTCCTTCTTACTGGGTCCCATCTTATCTCCAGCTACAATAAAGGCGGTCTTCTTAGAGATAGAGGAACTCACTTTCCCACCGTGTTTTTCTATCAACTTCTTTATTTCAGACCTATCGTGATGTTCAAACACCCCACTTACCACTATCGCTGCGCCATCTAATGTATCTGTCGCTCCTTCTATTTCTTCGATATGAAATTGCAGGCCAGCCTTTTCGAGTCTTTCAATCAACTGCAAGTTTCGAGTCTGGGATAAATAGTAGATGATACTCTCGGCTATCCTCTCTCCTAATTCGTCTATTTCCACTAAGTCATCTTTATCTGCTGACATTATAGCTTCCATACTACCTAAAGAGCGAGCCAACTTTTTTGCCACAGTCTCTCCGACATATCTAATCCCTAAACCAAACAATACTCTCTCAAAGGGGATCTCCTTACTAACTTCAATTCCATTCAGAAGCTTCTTCACAGATATCTCAGCCATCCTATCTAGGGGCAAGATGTCTTCCGCTTTTAAATCATAAAGCGATCCAGGATCGACCAACAACCCCGCATCAACTAATTGAACGACAGTTTCTGCACCGAGTCCATTGATGTTCATCGATTTACGGCTTATGAAATGGACGATGCGTCCTGACACCTGTGGCGGACATGATTCCGCATTAGGGCAATAATGTGCCGCCTCACCCTCTTCTCTTACGAGCTCAGCCCCACACTCTAAACAATTCGTGGGAAAGCTGTCAGGCGCGGCACTGAACAAATCATCTCCTACACCCCTCATGCTCTCATCTACCCCTACTATTTTTGGAATTATTTCTCCGCCTTTTTCAACGTATACGTAATCTCCGGAGATGAGCCCAAGGCGAGAAATTTGGTCTGCATTGTGGAGAGACGCTCGCTTCACGGCAGTACCTCCCAATTGTACCGTCTCCAAATTCGCCACGGGAGTCACCGCGCCAGTTCGCCCCACCTGATATACAATCTTTATTAACTTCGTCTTCACTCGTTCTGTCTCAAATTTGTAGGAAATAGCCCAGCGTGGGCTTTTCGAAGTGAGACCTAAGCGCTCCTGTTGATCATACCTATCTACCTTGAGCACTACACCATCTATCGCAAAAGGCAATTCACTTCTTGACTTATCCCAAAACTTTATAAACTCCATCACACCCTGAGCATCACTACTCGTAGCAATCATCTTCTCAGAATTGCGTGGAACCCTGAAACCCCAAGAACCTGCTTTCGATACAGCCTCGCTGTGAGTTGGCGCTTCACCTTTCGCTAAAACGTTATACATCATACAATCGAGTTTCCGCTTGGCCACCTCACGACTATCCTGCAACTTCAAAGATCCCGAAGCTGTATTACGCGGGTTTGCAAACTGCGTTTCTCCCGATTCTTCTCTTAGCTCGTTCAGCTCATTAAACGCCTCAAATGGATAAAATATCTCACCCCGTATCTCTAACTTATCAGGAGCCCCTTCTTGCAAAAGCAATGGAATCGTCCGTATCGTCTTCACGTTAGCTGTTATATCTTCACCTGTTGCTCCATCTCCACGAGTTAAAGCCCTCATTAACCTACCATTTTCATACTGCAAGCTTATCGCTACTCCATCGTATTTAAGCTCCATCACATACTCAACCTCCTCACCCTCCAGGCCTTTAATTACTCTGGCCATCCATTGCTCCACTTCATCCTGATGGTATGTGTTGGAGAGGGACAACATCGGTGTTGAGTGCTCCACTTTTTCAAACCCATCGACAGGGTCACCGCCTGGTCGCTTTGTGGGCGACAAATCATCATCGAATTCTGGGTGAGACAGCTCGAGTGTCTCAAGCTCTTTCATAAGCACATCAAACTGTTTATCAGAAATAATAGGATTTGCTAAATTGTAGTATAAGTGATTGTGATTGTGGAGTTCAGCCCTTAACTCTTCTATTGTTTCCCTTATATTTTTTGATGTGTTTTTAGACATTTTTTACAGCGATTACATGCCTGTTTTTCCCTTGCATATCTACTATTATTTCAATCTTAGAAAACCCATTACCAGACACAATCAACTCCTTTACCTCTTCTGTAAAATCCTCATGACACTCAAGCCCCATTAACCCTCCTGGCAGCAACACCTCCCTTTCACAGTGATGAATTATCGCTTGATAGAATTTAAGTGGCTCATCATCTGGCACGAACAGCGCCATAGAAGGCTCATAATTGACAACTTTCGAGGACATTGATTTCTTTTCTAAAGTAGGAATATACGGAGGATTAGAAATGACCGCATCAAACGACTGACCTTTAAAAGGCACCTCTGAAAGTATATCTGAACATTCAAACGCTACACTAAGATTGTAAGAATCGGCATTCTTCAAAGCTACTTTCAATGCCGAATCTGAAAAGTCTGTTGCAAAAACCTCCGCCTCAGGCATCCTGTTTTTCAAAGACAAAGCGACACATCCTGAGCCAGTCCCTATGTCTAACACTCTCCCGTTAAACCCCTTCCACAATCTTTCGACTATCGCAAATACGATCTCCTCTGTCTCAGGCCTGGGAATTAATACATTGACATCCACAAACAGGTCTAGCCCATCGAAATGCGCACTTTTTAAGACATACTGAACCGGCTTCCCTGCCGCCAGATCCTCTCCTATTAAAGCTAACCTATCAATTAAAGACTCTGAGTATCGAAAGCCTTCCATCATCCTTTCTCCTCGACTTTTTAGAGAAACGAAGTCTAAACACATTCCCGCTACCGGCAATACCTCACCCTTTTCGACACCAGAATTCATTCTTTGCACCAACCAGTCTCTAATCGAAATCTCGTCGTTGGCTATAGGCCAAGGGCCTTTCCCTCTTGCTACCCGATTAGCCATAGAGCTATCCATTCACCTTTCTTAATACGATGTAACCCCAAGGGGCTACAATTCCATCTTCCCCTATACCCTTACTTATTGAAGGCTCAAACTTCCCTTCTGGCATATTCACACTTAGAAAAGCAGGCTCGCTACTGAGGTTTAGAATCACTACTATTTGGCTTTCCGCTTTTGACTTCGTAAATCCAAAAAACGTGTCTGGCGACTCACATTCTAAAAGAACTGGGAAACCTCCGAATTCGCCATTCCAAAGTGCCTCCTCTTCGTGATGAAGGGTATTTATTGAAAGGTAAAAATCCGACTTTGAATAAGTCCCCCACTCAATTGTATCCTTTTCGAAAAAACGAAGGCGTTTATCTAAACCAGCCTCTTGACCCGAGTAAATCAATGGCATGTCGAATAAAGTAGCTGAGAGCACTACCATAGCATCTGCTGCTTCACCATACCTCTCAGATATCGTCCCATTCCATGAATTTTCATCGTGATTCGTAGCGAAACCCATCCGATAAGCATCAGCTGGAAATTTGTCATATTCCTCTCGCAAGTACTCCCTTAAAACAGAAATATCTTCACGGCCTTGGGCTATCTCATTTGTCAAGTGGTGGTAATGCCAGGCGTAGCTCATATCGAAAGCCCTATTGTGGTGGACAGGCCGCTCTGCTTCAGCTAGCATAAACACATCAGGCTTCACAATCTCTAATCTTCTTCTTGCCATTTCCCAAAACGCTACTGGCACCTTTTCCGCCACATCACACCTATATCCATCTACGTCACATTCTTCCACCCAAAACTCCATGGCGCTAACCATAGCTTCATAAAGACCATTCTGCACTCCGTTAGCCCAATCAAACTGTGTCACATCCCACCAATCCGTACCTGTTGGCGGTTGTAAATTACCCGACGCGTCTAACAGGTAATATCCTCTGTGACTTTGAGTCCATTCACAATCGAATGCGCTGTGATTCGCTACCCAGTCGAGTATCACTCTCATCCCTAAAGCATGAGCCTGAGATACTACTGATTTCAATTCTTCTAAGGTTCCGTAATCTGGATTCACAGCCATGTAATCTCTCACGCTATACGGACTACCTAGGCTCGAGCTCCCCATTTCCGCGATGTAGTTGTTGCTATTTTCCCCGCCTTTCCGATTTACTTCCCCAACAGGATGCACTGGCATTAACCAAAGGATATCCACCCCCAATTGTTGTAACCTGGGCAGATCTTTCGCGAATGCCTCTAATGTACCCTCTGCAGTATGCTGTCTCAAATTCACCTCATATATTGTTGCATTTTTAGACCAATCCCCATGTTTCAAAACATCCTCAGTATCTCCAGATCCTAAAACTTCCGATGGCGTACTCGCATTCTCTACAATTCCACACGCTGCCATAGATAACACGCTTATAAATAGAATTAATTTAGCAACAATTTTCATGCTTCTTTCTTATTTAAAATAAACTACCCTGCCCACCTTCATCAACATCAGAAGCTTTGTGCCTTTTTATCTCAAGCTTAACTTCTTCATGCTTAACCTCTACTGGGTTTGGAATAAATGGCTCCTCTTCCAATTCTACAGAGTCCACTTTTGACTCTTCTTCTACATTATTCAGCTTACGAGCTTCCATAATTTCAGATTCCACAGAAGCTTCTAACTCTAAGTTAACTGGCTCTAACAAGACCTCTGTAACTGGCAGAGAACTGAGCTTGTTACCCAGAGCTCGAACTCCTTTTAAAATAATAAATCCTCTAAGGTCAACAATTTCATCTTCCTTATCGCGAGTATGCTTGAACCTCCTGTTGTATTTAACGCGAGCCTGGGGATGATACAAAGAGGTGGCTAAAGCGAGTTTGCTATCCTTATGATCTCCTATAAACCCTGCTGGCTTGACTGACATCTCTGGCAAGAACCTCTTCACATACCAATCCTGTTTATCTCCGTCATAGTAAACGACCGATACAGGTCTCTCTTCATCCCATTTTTCAACAGAAAACATCTTATCATCAAAGTGCGTGCTGAAATCGAAACTCGTTAGAGAATACACCCCATCAGACTGAAGAGCCATAATCTTATCCTCGGCGTTGAATTCACCTAAGAACTTCCCTCTACCATCGCCATTCAACCTCCTTACTGTTTCATCATACCAAACCTTGCGCGCGCCCAATGTCGATACTCCCTCCTCTTTCAACTCTATCCGCTTTACCATAAATTTCGAAACAATATTCCCTCCTGCTCCACGTCCTTTAATTGCTATATCCGAAAAATTAAGCTCTATTTTCAAGCGCTTCAACCTCGCTGACTGCTTAAGGAGTACGTTTACGACCTCAGCCTCTCCATTTCTGTTTGCTGTGAAGTATAGAACCTTGGATTTAGCCGTTCCTTTCGTTATCGGATATTCTCTATCTCTTGTTATAGATTTCACATTGAACCTCTTCACCATACTCCTTCCAGAAATTCCGTCTAAATAGATTGCGTTGTAAGTCGTTCTTGTATCTCCTTTCTTCCAAATAGCTACGTGAATAATATCTTTCCCGAAAAAAGCCTTTTGGGAAATTTTACTCACCTGCATGATACCATCTTTACGGAATACGATTACATCGTCTATGTCGCTACAATCGCAAATAAACTCGCCTTCTCCTCGCTTGAGGCCCGTTCCGACAAAACCATCCTCTTTTTGGACATAAAGCTTCGCGTTTGCGACAGCAGCCTTAGTCCTATCAATGGTATCGAAAGTCCTCAGCTCAGTTTTACGCTCACGACCCGCTCGGTACTTCTTCTTTAAATTCTTAAACCAATCCACTGTGTATTCTGTGAGAGCAGCAAGATTTTCTTTCACCTTGACGATACTTTCCTCGAGTCCAGCAATTTTCGCATCTGCCTTGAAGGAGTTGAACTTAGAGATACGTTTAATTCTTATTTCTGTGAGTCTTGTCACATCTTCGTCTGTAACAGCTCGCAGAAGTAGCTTAGTGTGGGGTTTTAAACCCGCGTGAATCGTCTCGAGTATCGCCTCCCAAGTTTCACACTCTTCAATATCTCGGTAAACTCTCTTTTCTATGAATATTTTCTCGAGAGAAGAGAAATGCCATGTTTCTTGAAGTTCGCCAAGCTCTATTTCAAGCTCACGACCTAAAAGATATTTCGTTCGCTCTGCGGAAGTCTTTAAAATTTCTGTTACTCCTATAAACTGTGGTTTATCGTCTAGGATTACACACGCGTTAGGCGCTATAGACACTTCGCAATCTGTAAAGGCATAAAGAGCGTCAAGCATTTTATCTGGCGAAACGTTATTCGCAAGGTGGACTACGACCTCTACGTCTTTTGCTGTATTATCTTCAACTTTCTTAACTTTAATTTTTCCCTTCTCGTTCGCCTTCAAGATGCTATCTATAAGTGAGCTTGTGGTTACTCCAAAGGGGACTTCCTTTACCACGAGAGTTTTGTTGTCGAGCTTATCTATTCGGGCGCGAACTCTTACTCGCCCCCCTCTTAGGCCATCATTGTAAAGCTCTACATCCGCCATACCTCCTGTCGGAAAGTCTGGGACTAGGGTAAATCTCTTACCCTCTAACGTGGCAATGCTTGCGTCAATAAGTTCGATAAAGTTGTGAGGGAGAATTTTACAAGCTAACCCCACCGCTATTCCTTCTACCCCATGGGCAAGTAAAAGCGGGAATTTTACAGGCTCGGTTTCTGGCTCTTTGTTACGCCCATCGTAAGAAGCTAGCCACGTTGTCGTCTTGTGGTTAAAAAGTACTTCTGTACCAAATTTACTAAGTCGCACTTCGATATAACGAGGTGCAGCTGCTCGATCACCTGTGAGAATGTTACCCCAGTTTCCTTGACAATCTAGAAGAAGATCCTTTTGGCCTATCTGAACCATGGCATCACCTATAGAAGCATCACCGTGAGGGTGGAACTTCATCGTGTTCCCGATAACGTTCGCTACCTTATGGTAGCGGCCATCATGCATCTCGTCCAAGGAATGAAGAATACGGCGTTGCACGGGCTTGAGTCCGTCGTACTGATGAGGAACGGCTCGCTCTAAAATTACATACGATGCATAGTCGAGAAAGTACTCGTTGTACATCCCCTGCACGCGAACTACCCTATCCATTTCACCTGCATCTATCCCTGAATTATCTTGCGACAAATCAGGCTCTTGCTCGTTGTCGTCCATCACGTTTTCGTCGTTATCTATCATACCTCTATTGCTTCTTCGACACCTTCTTCAACATCGTCATCTACATCGTCATCTAAATCGTCATCTAAATCGTCATCTAAATCGTCTTTGTCTACTCTGAGGTTTTCGATGATGAATTTTTGCCTGTCTGGTGTGTTTTTACCCATGAAGAATCCAAGCATATCCTGGATATTTGCTTCACGCCCTATGACTACTGGGTCAATGCGCATATCCTCTCCTATAAAAAAACTGAACTCATCCGGGCTAATCTCTCCAAGTCCCTTAAATCTTGTGATCTCAGCTCTCTCACCACATTTGTTCATCGCTATTTTTTTCTCTGACTCGTCATAACAGTAATGTGTCTCCTTCTTATTACGCACTCTGAAAAGCGGTGTTTGCAAAACATATAAGTGACCTGTCTTAACTAAATCTGGGAAAAACTGGAGGAAAAAAGTAATAAGGAGTAGGCGGATATGCATTCCATCAACATCGGCATCTGTCGCAATCACAACTTTATTGTATCTAAGATCATCTATGCTTTCCTCAATGTTAAGGGCGGCTTGGAGAAGGTTGAACTCTTCATTTTGGTAAACAATTTTCTTAGTTAAGCCAAAACAGTTTAATGGCTTTCCCTTCAATGAGAACACAGCCTGAGTAACTACATCCCTCGCCTTTGTAATCGAACCCGAAGCAGAATCTCCCTCTGTAATGAATATCGTAGAGTCCTCTCTGCGATCTTTCTTCTCGTTTAAGTGAGCTCTGCAATCTCTAAGTTTCTTGTTGTGTAAAGAAGCCTTCTTGGCTCTTGCTCTTGCGAGCTTCTTAATGCCAGCGAGGTCTTTCCTTTCACGCTCGTTTTGAAGAATTCTCGACTGAAGAGCTTGAGCTACTTCAGGATTTCTATGTAGGTAGTTATCTAACTCCCTTTTTAAGAAGTCGAACATAAAACTCTTTAAAGTAGGTCCTTTAGGGCCCATATCGGTTGAACCTAGTTTGGTTTTCGTTTGGGATTCAAAAATGGGTTCCTCAACCTTTACACTTATAGCCGCCACTATTCCCGAACGCACATCACCTGTGTCGTAATCCTTACCGAAGAAATCTCTAACCACCCTTACGTATGCCTCCCTGAATGCCGCTTGATGCGTACCTCCTTGTGGGGTGTACTGACCGTTCACAAAACTCTGAATATCCTCACCATAAGTCTCAGAATGAGTCACTGAAAGCTCTATATCATTCGCTTTAATATGGATGATCGGATAACGTGGATTACCATCCATACTAGACTCAAGAAGATCAAGCAAACCATTGTCACTTTTATATTTATCTCCATTTAAGTAAACTGATAGTCCAGTGTTTAAATAGACATAATTCCAGAGCAGTTTCTGCACGTGCTCCATCCTGTACTTGTATCCTTTGAAAACACCTTCATCAGGTCGGAATGTGATCTTAGTGCCGTTGCGACTCGTGGTAGTTTCTTGGTCTCTATCCTCAACAACCTCCCCAATACTGAAGGTCGCACTCTTACACTCTCCTGCTCTATAGCTCTCCACTTTGAACATCGCTGAAAGAGCGTTTACAGCCTTAGTCCCCACTCCATTTAGTCCTACAGTTTTCTTAAATGCACGAGAATCGTACTTACCTCCGGTGTTTATTTTAGAGACACAATCGATGACTTTACCAAGAGGAATTCCACGACCATAATCCCGAACACGGACTTCCCCATCTCTAATACCCACCTCGATGCTCTTACCATTACCCATGGTGTACTCATCCACGCTGTTGTCTACGACCTCTTTTAAAAGGACATAAATGCCGTCATCAGCGTCCTTTCCATCACCTAATTTACCTATATACATCCCTGGACGCATACGAATATGCTCCTTCCACGATAAGGATCGGATGTTATCTTCTGTATATTCTACTTGCTGTGCCATTAATCGCCACAAGATAGAGATATCTAATTGCCATACCCCGTATTTACACTAGACTTTTTCCACATATAACCCACTGTTTTTAACTACTTTTCTTTCCTAACTTGCGCAACTCTAACAATCATTATTTCAAGCTATATGTCATCAGCTATTCGCGACTTAAAACCATCTGCTCTTTGGAACAGATTTGCAGATTTAAACGAAATACCTAGACCTTCAAAGCATGAAGAAGCGGTTTGCGCTTGGCTTTTACAATGGGCAGAAAACCAGGGTCTTGAAGCTTGGCAAGACGACGTAAACAACGTGTTTATCAAAAAACCAGCTACCCCTGGAATGGAAGATCGACAAACTGTTGTACTCCAGAGTCACGTCGACATGGTATGCCAAAAAAACAACGATACCGAGTTCGACTTTATGACAGAAGGTATCAAAATGTATGTCGATGGGGACTGGGTTAGGGCTGAAGGAACCACTCTTGGCGCTGACAATGGAATTGGTGTCGCTACCATCTTAGCAACTTTAGAGAGCAAAGACATTCCCCATCCTCCTCTTGAAGCTCTTTTTACGATTGACGAAGAGACTGGCATGACTGGGGCGTTAGGGCTACAGGCTGGACACTTAGAAGCTACCATCCTACTCAACTTAGATACTGAGGATGACGATGAAATTAGCATTGGTTGCGCTGGAGGAGTTGACCTTACTTCTACAGGCATATACGATCCAGAGAAAACATCCAAAGAAGGAACTACCGGCCTTAGGATTAAAGTTAAAGGTGGATCTGGAGGTCATAGCGGAATGGATATCCACAAAGGAATAGCCAACGCAAACAAGCTTATTAACCGTGTTCTTTTAGAAGCTCTCGTATCTGTTGACATCCGCGTAAGTGAGATCGAAGGTGGAGGGCTTCGGAACGCAATACCTCGTGAAGCGAATGCCCTTATCGTTGCTTCTGAGCTGGACATGGCTGCGCTCGAGGTAGCCCTAAAAGACACTACAGCGGATATTATGGCCGAGTATAAAACCACTGATCCCAACCTCAATATCAGTTGGGAACGCGAGGCGACTCCTGAGGAGGCTCTCCCGGAAGACGTTCAAAACGCTCTGCTCTTAGCCCTTCAAGTAGCGCCTGTTGGCATCCACCGTATGAGTTCAGATATAGAAGGCTTAGTCCAAACCTCAAACAATCTTGCTCGCATAGAAGTATGTTGCGGCAACGTAAGTATTAAATGCCTCAACCGAAGCTCTGTAGATTCCGAGAAGTGGGATCTCGCACGATCTATAGAAGCCGCATTCACTCTTGCTGGACTTAAGACAGAACAAAGAGGGGCTTACCCAGGCTGGACTCCAAACCCCTCTTCTGCAGCAGTAGAAATGCTTCGCGCACTGTATGTTGAGAAATTCAACGAAGAGCCAAAGGTCATGGCCTGTCACGCAGGACTTGAGTGTGGAATTCTCAGCACCAACTACCCCAACATGGATATGGCTTCATTTGGACCAAATATTCGCGGAGCTCACTCTCCTGATGAGTGCTGTCAAATCTCTTCCGTATCAAAATTCTGGGATTTCTACCTAGAAGCACTAATCCGTACTCCCAAACGTTCATAAAACATGTCGAAGCGATCACTCATATTAATTACGAACGATGACGGCATCTCATCAAAAGGCATAAGTTCCCTCGCTGAGGCAGTCTTTGATCTAGGTGACATCCATGTTGTTGCTCCAGATAGCCCGCAGTCGGGAATGGGACACGCTGTCACCATAAGTGAAATATTACGAATTAAATCTGCGTACTTTCCTATTAAAGGCGTGACCGCCCACAGCACTTCTGGGACACCCGTTGACTGCGTCAAGCTTGCCATATATAAAGTCCTCGGACGTAAACCCGACCTTATACTTTCTGGCATCAACCACGGAAGCAACAGCTCAATCAATGTCATCTACTCCGGAACCATGTCTGCCGCAGTTGAAGGCGCCGTAGAAAGCATCAACGCCATCGGATTCTCACTTCTAGACAACGACACTGACGCCGACTTCTCAAACGCGAAGAAAGTCGTAAGACAAATGACGATGGAAGTCCTCAAGCGCGGACTTCCCCATGGAGTTTGCCTCAATGTAAATATTCCTAAAACCAGCGAAGGAGAAGAACTCAAAGGCATCAAGGTTTGCCGCCAGGCGGCAGGTTATTGGGAGGATGGATTTGACGAACGGAAAGCGCCTAACAAGGAAAGCTATTTTTGGCTCACTGGAGAATTCACCAACCCAGACAAAGGCGAAGACACAGACGAATACGCCCTTTCCCAAGGCTACGCATCTGTTGTACCCATACAATTTGATCTTACAGCTCACCACGCTATAGCCGAATTAAATAGCTGGGGTCTTAAATAAACAGAATGCGAAAATTCCTCGACACCATATTGGGCGGAATAACAACTGGAATCTTAGGAACCCTGTTGGGCTTCCTCATCTTAGGCGCGTACTGGTCTTACTCTAACTCATTCGAATTAAGTTATTTCATTGAAAACATCGCATCAAGATCACTTTTGTATCGAGATAGCATACTCACAATCAGCACGCTGTTTAACGTGGGAATATTCTATGGTGGCATTCGAGCGGAATGGTGGCGATTCTGTCGCGGCCTCCTCATGGTCATCATGGCCACAGTACCTCTCATCATCTATTTCCAGATGCAAGCTGGTATTTCATGAAGATTTTCATGGTCGCAGGAGAGGCTTCAGGAGACATTTATGGTGGTCTTATAGCGAAGAATTTCTCTGACCAAACCTTAACTCTTCGCGGTTGGGGTGGCGAAAACATGCAGTCCTCAGGTGTCACTATCACGAAGCATTATCGGGAACTTGCTTACATGGGTTTGTGGGAAGTCATCTCTCACCTCCCTACCATTCTCAAAAACATTGACACATGTTGGAATGAAATACAAGACTTCAAACCCGACGCACTTGTTCTGATCGACTTCCCCGGTTTTAATATGCGGATAGCTCAAAAGGCTCGCAAAGCTGGCATCAAAGTCTACCAAGTAGTGGTGCCTCAGGTTTGGGCTTGGAAAAAGGGAAGAGTTAAAAACTTAGCTCGCGACTACACCGCTGTATTTCCAGTCCTGCCATTTGAACACGACCTTCTCTCGACATCTGGCGTACCCTCTATCTATCACGGCCACCCCATCATCGACACTCTCGAGAAAATTGAAACAAACAACGATCTCGATGGCAAAAAACCCATCCTAGCACTCCTTCCTGGTTCTCGCAAGCAGGAACTTAAAAAGATGCTTCCACTACTGCTCGAAGTGGCTCAGCAACTCCCTTCAATGAGAGCCGTTATCGCAGGAGCTCCAGGTGCTTCGAAAGAATTATATCAACGCGCAGAAAAAGCAGGCGTAGAAGTTCAGTTCGGAAAAACACGAGATATCTTGAAAGCTGCACAACTTGCCGTCATTACTTCTGGAACCGCCACCCTTGAAGCGGCTCTTATAGGGACATCTCACGTACTTGTTTACAAAACAAGCTGGCTGACCTACTGTGCAGCGAAGCTTGTCATTAAAGTGAAATTCATAGGACTCACTAACCTAATACTCGGACGAGAAGTTGTCCCAGAACTCATCCAAACAGTTTGCACAGTAGAGAACATCAAGCGTGAGTTACTGTCTGAAAAAGTAAAAGCCCAAAGTAAGGCATTCCAAGAATTAAGGATGTTTCTTGGTGACAAAGGCGCTTCAGAGAAGATTGCCCAAACGATACTAGAACTTACCTCAGTCGATAAATCTTCCTAAGGATCCTAGGACTGAGCCCTCGCCCTTTGACTTTCCACCCTGACTTGGAGCATGACTTAGTATCCGGTCAGCCAGACGGCTGAATGGAAGAGATTGAAGGTATACTGTCCCGGTTCCCTGAAGGGTAGCAAGGAAAAGGCCTTCTCCTTCGAATATCATAGACTTGAGTCCACCTGCACGATCTATGCTGTAATCTATATCTCCGGTAAAGGCTACGATACATCCGGTGTCTATTCGTAGTTTATTTTCATTTAATTTCTTTTCTACGATGGTTCCACCTGCATGGAGAAATGCCATTCCGTCACCACGAAGTTTTTGGAGGATAAACCCTTCGCCACCAAAGAAACCTGCACCGAGTCGTTTGTTAAGTGTTACAGAAATTTCAGTGCCTTTTGCGGCACATAGAAAAGAGTCTTTTTGGCATGTAATGCTACCGCCCTTTTCAGAGAGATTAATGGGCATAATCTTCCCTGGATATGGGGAAGCAAAAGCAACTTTACTCTTACCCACACCCTCATTCGTAAAATGCGTTATGAAAAGTGATTCGCCAGTTAATATACGTTTACCAACACCTAATAGATTTCCAAAAAAACCGCTATTGGGCTTAGAACCATCACCCATCCTGGCCTCGAAGGTAATGCCGTTTTCATCCAATTCATCGCTCCGGCTTCTGCCACTACCGTCTCCTGTGGATCTAATTCAACTTCTACGGCCTGGAGGTCATCTCCGAAAATATTGTAGTCTACTTCATGTGAGTTCAATCGATAAATATATGAATAGAATATGACAAAAGACGCCTTTCATGATTAGAGAAAAAAGTACGTAATCGATATTTAAAGCCCTCTCAACATGGAACGTCTGGGATACGTAACAGAGATCGTCAGAGAAACTTCTCGGCGTTCTCCTGGGGCTAATTCGAGGGAGTATGTGACAAGATGATTGATGAGATCGATTTCACCAGAATTGGAAGCTGAAACCTCAATCTCAATGTCGCCGTCACGGGTAGATGATTGAGGGAGGGCGTCGATGAGATCGACAGAAATGGAGTCATGTAGTGCGTTCTCTACTTTTAGTATCCATGTGGAAGTAACCTTTTTGCGAGAAAGGAATGTAGATTTAGAAAGTTCTTCTGACAATTCTCTTGAGCAAAGGACATGGGGGGTAGATCCGAGTGAAATGACCATAGTATCACCTATTACAGGTAGTTCTAGTGGAAAGCTACCTAAGTATGATTTGTCAGCTATTACTTGGGCTTTTCCATCTATGAATTTGTGGCCCGACCAGTCGGCGATGCGAACAGTCGTGTACGCCTCGGAGTTAATTGCGGGAGTTGCAAAATATCGCAGATCGCCATCGAGCGGGAACTCATCAATTTCTACTCGAGTTGGATTGCCATCGGAAGCTATAACCGAGGTGGTTTCAAGTTCGAAACGGTAGCGAGATTTACCTACGTAAGATGATGTTTGTGTAAGATCAGCGTAAGATCTAGAAACTGGTTTTGAAGACGATTGAGGTTTATCGTTAAAAGAAGCATAGAGAGAAGCTTTACCAGTGGAAGTTATAATCCAGTCCTCGAATGGTGATGGAGCGAGAGAGCCCGAAGGACGGCCGGAAATGAGGGTTAAAGGCACTGACAACCAATCGAGGCCTGATAACTGGGTGACTGAAGCATAGCGCTTGACAAAGATACCGTCTGAGGAGAAATTCACTTCGTACTCGGGGGCCCAATGGGCGGATGGAGTGAGGTACTTGAGGGTGAGGTTCTGGTCGCTCCTGTGGATGATGGAGTTTTTTATTACTAGGGTAATGACACCTTCGAGGTCTGAGCCTACTAGCTCTAGGGCGGTCTTTCGAGCTTCAAGTTCTGCAGATTCTAATTCTAGACTTTCGATATCTAATGAAACATCGAGTATATCTAGGGCCAGAGATTGGTTTCTTTCACGGAGGAAGTCGGCCATTTCAATGACATCGTCAACAAGGAGTACTTCTTGGGAACTTCCTATACTACGGTTAGCGCTAAGGAAAAGTTGTTCTTCCTTATAGGTGTGAAGTACTGCTTCGAGCATACGGGTTTTTACATCCAACTTAGATAGGCTCTCCAAAACCATACTTAGTTCATTTGTGTGAGAAGAAGGACGAGCCCGGACATCGAAACTGATGGACTCTAAAGAACTCCCTTCAGGCATGTCTATAGAAATAGAGTTGAAATCTAAATCGTGAGCGAGATCTGAGATCTCAATAGTGCAAACTGTAGTTTTGAGTTGTACAGGTCCCGAATGAACAATCCTAGCACCATCTTGATGAATCTCTACAGAGGAAATGGGAAGAGAAAAGGAGGTTTGGGCTGAAGAGGAGATAAAACAAAGCAGAAAGATCGCGAGAGCTAAAGTGATGTGAGATTTCATGGGATGAAAATAAAACAAGTGAAGCTAGTTACAAAAAACCGTATCTACTGAAGTGGAGTATGCTATCCACCATCCTAGTCCACCTTCTATATTCGTTTTCACATTCGTCGGGGGGGCGAAGGGGTTTCCCTGCGAAGAAGCGGCTGACTCGAAAGTCATAATGGCAGAAAAAGCCGACCTGTCGATTGATTCAAAACGAACGAGGACGGTGTCTCCAGTTTTCCAAAATCCAGCTTCACCTTCAGGCTCTTCAGAGAAATCCTCAGCATACCTAAAGAAAGTAAACGTTAATGGCGTACCGTTACCGAAACTATCGTCCCAGGCAGATCCCAATGGGTAGATGAATGAGGGGTCCACTCCCACTCTGCGCGAAGCCCAACGGTAACAATTACCCAAAGTATCTGGATCAGTATACGAAGTGGATATAAAACCCATAGAATCACTCGTAGCAGTAGTTGGAATAACGAAAGCCGTAGAGTCTATGGTGACAGTATTTTCAATTTTAGAAGAGGACGTTACCTCGAGTGTGTCGTATAAAATATGAAGGTCGTAAGTCACCCCATGAACACCTATAAGAGCTGGCTCATCAAAAGAAGTATAGGCGCAAAAGGGATTGTCAGCAAGAACCTGAGGGTCTATTCCTAAAGAGGTTCCAAAAACTTCGAGAATATCTGGGGAGAGATCCTGGGTGCAAATTTCATCAAGGAGGTAGGGCACTCCGTTAGCGGAAACCGTTACCTCTGCTCCACCTAAGAACAAGCTCTCAGAGAGGTCGCCAACAGGATCGAAATACCCTTGGGTTTTACTCAGAAAAACGATAGGTGTATCTCCGTTACGTATAGTGCCTTCAACTACAAGTAAAGGCTCAGAATCAGGCAACTCTACATCGACAATCTTAGTACACCCTTCAAGCACAATTGACAGGCCTGACAGAAGTAGGATTGAGAGAAAAAGAACGGAAAAAGAATAGGATGAAAAACGGGAAGTAAACATAATGCAAAAGTAGATGGTTCTCATGTGTAATTCACAACACGAAATGACTAAATTCGCTCCACGTAACGACGACATGCTGAACAGAAGACACCTCCGTATCAAGATCCTACATATCCTCTATGGATTCTATCAGGACGAAGACAGCAATGCGACAACAGCTAAGAAGTCTTTAGACCACAGTATAGATAAGATGTACGAACTCTATCTCATGCTCCTTTCTATGGTAGCGGAGATGCAGGAATTAGCGATAGACAAGATTGAGACGGGACGTAAAAAACAACTTCCCACAGACGAAGACCTCCATCCAAATACAAAATTTGTGAGAAATTCTCCGTTAAGGATACTCGCAAATAGCAAAAAGCTGAAGAATAAACTCTCTAAGGCTGGAGTTGGTTGGGGAAAAAACCGTGAGCTTCTGCGCAACCTGTACAGAGGGTTGCTCGTTCAGGAAGAGTTTACAGAATACATGCAATCGGAGGACAAGGGGTTTCGACACGATAGAGAATCTTTAATTCGTATGTTTAAAAAGCACCTTATTAATGATGAGGCGTTTCAGGAAATGTTGGAAGAGGAGAGTATCTTTTGGACAGACGACTTAGACCACGCGGCTTCAATGGCAATTAAAACCATTAAAAGCATTAACGAAGAAGATGAGGACGTGGAAATTCTTCCGCTTTGGAGAAATGACGACGACGATAAATCTTTCGCAAAAAACCTATTCACACAAGCTCTTGCGCAAGGCGAGGAAAATGAAAAACTCATAAAGGAAGGAGCTCAAAACTGGGAGTTGGAAAGAATCGCTCTCTTAGATAAAATCATCATGAAGATGGCTCTAGCAGAGGCGAAGACCTTCCCTTCTATCCCACTTAAAGTAACCTTGAATGAATACATCGAGCTATCTAAGTTCTACAGCACGGAGAAGAGTCATGGATTTATAAACGGCATCTTAGACCAACTCTTTACCAAGCTTAAAGAGTCAGGGGCTATTAAAAAAACCGGCAGAGGTTTAATCTAATGACAGCGCCTGCAAAATACATTCTGCTTGCAGTAATTTTAGTTTCTCTAACTAACTGTGGAGATGGAACAGATCATGGTCGGATAAGCACCGAGTTAATCAATATTAGTGCTACGGCGAATTCTTCTGACAATGCTCCTAAAGAGACAGGGCCTATTTTAGAGATGGACAACATCTCATTCAATTTCGGAACGATTGCTGCAGGAAAGAGAGTCAATCATTTATTCAAATTCATGAATTCTGGTGACTCTCCTCTTTTACTTGCTAACGTGCATGCTACGTGTGGGTGTACGGTTGCAAAATCTTGGCCTAAAGACCCTATAATGCCTGGACAGGGAGGAGAAATCGCCGTGGAGTTCGATTCCTCGAATAGGACGGGGCACCAGGATAAGGCAATTCACATCACGTCTAACTCTAGACCTGCCACTTTAGTACTTAAATTGACAGGCGATGTTATAGGGCCTGATTTCGAACTATCTGATATTATTGCAAATTAATTTATTCAATCTTATGACATTCAATATTTTATTACAAGCTGAAGCTGCTGGGGAAAGTGATTTTTCTTTTATCATCCTTCTCGGAGGGATGTTCCTAATCATGTACTTCTTCATGATTCGTCCACAGATGAAACGCCAAAAAGAAGCCAAGACTTTTCGTGATGAGATTTCTAAAGGTGATAAAGTAGTTACGATAGGTGGGCTCCACGGAAAAGTGATTTCTGTGAGCGATCTAACTGTGATGCTTGAGCTTGAGAGCGGAAAAGCACGCGTAGACAAGACGGCAGTTTCTCCAACGGGAAACGCTGACGAGCAGGACATTCAACAGAAAAACGTATAACTCACTCGTCATGAAAACTTCCGACTCTACAAATAACATGTCATTATTTGTGGCACTTATTCCAGTCATTGCGCTAATCGCAATGTTGGCCGGAGATGTGATTTGGTTTGGAGAGGACAGTTCTTATGGCTCAAATCAAATGGCACTTCTTATCGCCGCTCTAATAGCTGGGGGGATAGGAATTTACCAAGGGGTTAAATGGGAGGCGATGCGTGATGCCATTGGAGCAAGTATAGGCCAAGCGACTGAGGCTATTTTAATACTTCTGCTTATAGGCGCTCTTGCTGGAACATGGCTAATGGCAGGTATCATCCCCGCTTTTATCCACTATGGTCTGCAGATTTTACAACCGGGGATTTTCTTATTTGCGGCTACACTAATTTGCGCTGTACTTTCCCTTGCTACTGGAAGTTCTTGGGGCACTGTGGGAACTGTAGGTGTCGCTCTTGTGGGAATAGGAACGGCTTTAGGTCTTGATCAAGGGTGGATCGCTGGAGCAATCATCTCAGGAGCGTATTTCGGAGATAAACTTTCTCCTTTATCTGACACTACGAACCTCGCTCCAGCTGTTGCGGGAACAGACTTGATCACCCACATCAAGTATATGACGATAACAACAGTTCCAAGCTTTATCATAGCCTTATTGGTGTTTTTATTTGTGGGGTTTGGTGGAAGCGCAACTAGCGGAATAGAGACTGGGTTTGCTGAAGGGTTTGGAGTGGCCGTCAACAGTATGTTTAATATTCACCTAGGCTTATTCATCGCTCCCATATCGGTACTCGTAATGATTGCAAAGAAGGTCCCAGCTGCCCCTGCATTATTTATGGGTGTCCTGCTCGGTGCACTTACAGCTGTGATATTCCAACCTGATGTGATCATGATGGTCGCAGGTGGAGATTTAAACTTTGCCGCAGCAACTTACGTAGCGTCTATGAAAGCCATGGCGGTAGACACAGCCTACGTAACTGGCAACGCTCTTGCTGACGAACTCTTGACTGCGGGAGGAATGAAAGGCATGATGAATACCATTTGGCTTATCATTTGCGCGATGACTTTCGGAGCAGTGTTGCAAGCTGCGGGCATGTTAAAGCGCATAACGGCCGCACTTATTGCTGGAGTAAATAGCGTATTTGGACTCATTAGTCGAACGGCAGGAACCTGTATCGCTTTCAACATCCTCGCATCTGACCAATACATCGCGATCGTCGTTCCCGGAAAGATGTTTAGCGAAGCTTACGAAGACAAGGGCCTTGCTCCAGAAAACCTGAGTCGCACCTTAGAGGATGCTGGTACTGTTACATCTGTGCTTATTCCATGGAACACTTGCGGAGTAGCCCAAAGCGGAATCCTAGGTGTCGCCACCCTTACATATGCCCCATATTGCATCTTTAATTTGGTCAGCCCTGTGATGTCTTTAGCTTTAGCAGGCCTTGGTTATAAACTGAAATATAAAGATGGGGATCGCCGCTAAAAACCTCGAATCTCAGGACGCTATTGAAGACCACATTGTGATTCGCGGAGCAAGAGAAAACAATCTCAGCGAGGTCGATTTAGTGATTCCAAGAAATAAACTTGTCGTTTTTACCGGGGTAAGCGGATCAGGTAAATCAAGCCTTGCTTTTGACACCATTTACGCTGAGGGATCGCGTCGCTATCTGGAGACATTATCTGCCTACGCACGGCAATTTATCGGAGGTTTAAAACGTCCCGATGTTGAGGGAATTACAGGTCTTAGCCCTGTGATTTCGATAGAACAAAAAACAGTCTCACGCAACCCTAGATCGACAGTAGGAACGGTAACAGAAGTTCACGATTTTCTAAGACTGCTATACGCTCGGACAGCAAATGCATACTCATTAGAAACCGGCGAAGCGATGGTAAGGTTTACAGACGAGCAGATTTGTGTTAGCATAGAGAAGCGATTTAGTAACTCAAAGCTTCTTCTCCTCGCTCCTTTAGTTAGAGGAAGGAAAGGTCACTACAGAGAGCTTTTCGACAAGGTTCGTAAACAGGGATATGTGAGGGCGAGAGTTGATGGTGAGATTGTTGAGCTAGACTCCGGATTTAAAGTTGATAGGTATAAGGTTCACGATATAGAACTAGTCATAGATAGAGTGATCGTGGGAGGAGATAGCAAGCGACTTGCAAATTCTGTAAAAACAGCTCTGAATTTAGGGAAAGGGTCTATGTCCATACTTGAGCACGGAGTAATCAACCCTAGACCAGTTCACTTCTCTCGAAATCTGATGTGTCCCACTACAGGACTCGCATATCCTGATCCAGAGCCCAACCTTTTTTCTTTCAACTCACCCTACGGCGCTTGTCCCACCTGTAATGGATTGGGCCAGGTAACTGAAGTTGATAGAGAACTTGTTTTCCCAGACCTGAATAAAAGTGTACGAAAAGGTGGTATCGCTCCACTTGGCGCATTAAAAAGCAATAAAACGTCAAATATTATTGAAGCTTTACTGGCCACAGAGAAAGTAAAATCCACAACTACAGTTGGAGATCTCAGCGAAGAACTTATAGGGAAAATCTTGTATGGCAGTGTGGATTTAATCATGGTGCCGAGTCGTTTTGGACCTAAAAATGAAGGTGTAAAATTCGAAGGAGTAGTTGCTATCATCGAGAAATCAGCTACCCGCACAACCTCTGCACCACTGAAGAGATGGGCACAGCAGTTTATGCATAAAATCCCATGTCCGGGATGTGGAGGAACTCGCCTTAAAAATATTGGCCGTCAGTTTAGAATCGCTGAAAAGGAAATTTCGGAACTCGGAGCTATGGATTTTAATACACTACAAAGTTGGTTCGAAGGAGTCGAAGACACACTTTCCAAAAGACAAAAAACCATAGCCCGTGAACCCCTAAAGGAAATACGTTCAAGAATAGGTTTTATGATAGATGTGGGGCTTGGGTACCTCAGTTTAGATCGCCCATCCCGCTCCCTGTCAGGTGGAGAAGGCCAACGCATACGTCTCGCCACCCAAATAGGGTCCAGTCTCACAGAAGTTCTATACATCTTAGATGAACCCTCCATTGGCCTGCACTCCCGCGACAACTATCGCTTGATAAAATCTCTGAAAACACTACGCGATGCGGGGAACTCCATTATCGTAGTTGAACACGACGAGGAAATGATGCTCGCCTCTGATCACCTCGTGGATATTGGTCCAGGTGCCGGAGTCAACGGAGGACGCATCGTTACCGAAGGACCTCCATCTGCCCATTTATCCTCAGAATCACTTACGGCTAAGTATCTTACTGGAGCGAAGAGAATCAAAATACCTAAAAGGCGCCGCAAAGGATCCCGAAAGAAGCTCATACTTTCAGGCGCTTCAGGAAACAACTTAAAGAATGTTACCTTCACCCTCCCACTTGGCACCTTCACATGCATAACCGGCGTTTCAGGTAGCGGAAAGAGTTCCCTCATAAACCACACCCTCTACCCCGCCCTCCAGAACTACCTCCACGAGCCCATTCGCACACCTCTGACTTTTAGTGAAATCAAAGGACTCAAGCACCTTGATAAGGTGATCTCAATAGACCAAACCCCAATTGGTCGTACCCCACGTTCCAACCCCGCCACATACACTGGTATTATGGATCACATCCGTAAACTCTACACTTACCTACCTGAAGCACGCATACGCGGATATAAACCTGGCCGCTTCTCTTCTAATGTCGTAGGAGGTAGATGTGAAGATTGTAAAGGTGCTGGAGTTAGAACCGTCGAGATGAACTTCCTGCCTAACGTACACGTTGCATGTGATTCATGTGCGGGACGCAGATTCAATCGCGAAACCCTTGAAGTCAGATACAAGAGCCGATCTATATCGGACGTCTTAGATATGACCATTGACGAAGCTACCCCTTATTTTGAAGCCTACCCGAAAATAAAACGCATACTGACCACCCTCAAAGACGTGGGACTTGGATATATAACCTTGGGGCAACCCTCTACAACGCTATCAGGAGGCGAAGCTCAACGGGTTAAACTCGCCTCAGAACTTGCTAGAGTCAGCACAGGGAATACTCTGTATATCCTCGACGAACCTACAACTGGACTTCATTTCTCTGATGTCCAAATGCTAATCGACGTCCTCAACAGACTTACCGACTCCGGCAATACTGTCTTGGTTATCGAACATAACTTAGACGTAATTAAGGTGGCCGATCACGTCATCGACCTCGGCCCTGAAGGAGGAAATGGAGGAGGAGAAATTCTCGCTTTTGGCACTCCTGAAGAGGTCGCTACATCACCTAAAAGCTTTACGGGGCAGTATTTGAAGAATGTGCTAAGTTTATAAACTTATCTTGTCTTATTGAAAAACTTATATTAGAAGAATACTCAAGATTTCTTCACTAAGTTTGATGAATGTCAAAAAATTTAAAACACAGAACTTGGGCTGAAATCATGTCGAAAGACAGCTGGTCTATCTTCAAAATTATGGGTGAGTTCGTAGAGGGTTATGAAAAACTTCAACGAATCGGGCCATGCGTTTCTATCTATGGTTCAGCGAGAACAGGACCTGATACGCAAGTATATAAGGATGCCCAAAGGGTGGCCCACCTCCTCTCGGAAGCTGGTTACGGAGTGATCACTGGAGGAGGCCCCGGAGTTATGGAAGCAGGAAATAGGGGCGCTCACGAGGCGGGCGGGCCTTCAGTAGGGCTGAATATACAGCTACCTTTCGAGCAGCACGACAATCCGTATATAGACCGTGATAAAAGCATCGACTTTGACTACTTCTTCGTTCGCAAAGTGATGTTCGTCAAATACAGTCAGGCATTCGTTGTGATGCCGGGCGGGTTTGGAACTTTAGACGAGCTTTTCGAAGCTCTCACACTGGTCCAAACAGGTAAACTCGACAAGCGCCCTATTATTCTTTACGGGTCTCACTTTTGGGGAGGGCTCATAGATTGGTTTAGAGATATTTTACTGACTGAGTTTAAAACGATTTCCGATGATGACCCAGATGTTCTGCATGTTATAGATACTCCTGAAGAAGCTGTAAAGGTCATCACCAACTATCATTCTAAAGCTGAACTGAAACCTAATTTCTAAAGTCATGGAAAATAGCATTTTATCTACAGTTACTTTTGTCATTATTGCTCAACTTATTAGCATTGTTGCTTCATCCCAAACACAGCTGGATTCTCTTCCTTATACACCAGAGACATATTTATCCACTTATGAAGCACTCGAGAACTGGTCACCTTTGAATGTAGATGAAATGTGGGACGTGCCTATTGTCCCGCTTAACCTCGAGTTTGACTTTCCATGTTTTGGGGAATTCGCCACCCCTGGCGAAATCAGACTAACTGATATCGGAGCTGGGATAGAGGTTTTTGGGGACAATGGCGAATTCCATCTTTTTAGCTCTTCGACAGTGTCTATTAGCGATATCTTAAACGTTGCAGCTACAGACACATCGATTACTGAGGGAAGTACGCATAGGTACGTTACAGTGGGAACGGCTCCGAACAGGATTTTTAAGTTGGAGTTTAATAACGTGGGCTTCGATTACGAAATGGCTTTGACAGGATTGGCAACATCGAGGGCTAATTTTCAGATTTGGCTATACGAAGTCGGAACGATAGAATATCATTATGGCCCAAATACAGTCACGGACTTAGAAGCCATCGATTACTGGCCTAAACCAAGTTCTGGGATTTCGAGTTACTGGGATTTCGAGGAATTCATGGCCTACTTCATGTGGGCAAGCGGTGATACTGAGGACCCTGAGTATCCACTGTTCTTCAATGTAGAATTCGACTCCCTCAATATAAGACCCGCCTTCGATGGTTGGGATGCTTGGCCTATGGATGGCACAGTGTATAAGTACACTTATCATTTCGAAAACACCTGTATAGAGGATATCGTGCCTGACGGAATGATTAGCGGCGCTGATATTCTTGCTATTTTAGTACAGTTTGGATGTTTCTTCGGGTGTGATTTCGATCTTAACGCAGATGGTGCTGTTACAGTGACTGACGTTTTGATGGTTTTAGCTGTCTTTGGTTCACCTTGTCCTACTTAGTCTATCTAAACTGAAATAATGACATGGTAATGTGTCATGGTGGCAGAGTTTTGTTGGAGCTAAAGTGATGGCATAAGAATTGACTAAGAGCGGGCATAATACAAAAAAAACAAATAACCCCATGGCCACTTCATCAAAAACAAAAACTACGAAGGGAAGTATCAACGTAACTACGGAAAATATTTTTCCGATTATAAAGAAATTCCTTTACAGCGACCACGAAATTTTCCTTCGTGAGCTAGTTTCTAACGCAGTTGATGCAACACAGAAGCGCAAGACGATGTCTAAATCTGGCGATGTTGTTGCTTTCAAAAACGATAACCCTCAGGTGCACGTTACTTTAGATAAGGATGCGAAAACGATCACCATTAGTGATAATGGTATAGGTATGACTGCCGAGGAGATTGATAAGTATATAAACCAAATCGCTTTCTCTGGCGCGACAGAATTCCTTGACAAATACAAAGACGACGACGCAAAACAAGCTATTATAGGTCACTTTGGGCTGGGATTTTACTCATCTTTCATGGTAGCAGAAAGAGTCGATATTATCTCTAAAAGTGCTAAGAAAGGTTCTAAAGCTGTAAAGTGGAGCTGTGACGGCTCTCCTGATTACACAATAGATCCAACCAAGAAAAAGGAATCTGGAACAGATATCGTTCTTCACATAGCAGAAGATTCTGTTGAATTCCTAGAGGACGAAAGACTAGGAGGAATTCTGAATAAGTACTGCAAGTTTATGCCTGTAGATATCGTCTTTGGCACTCGCTCTATTCAAGAAGAAGATCCTTCAGGAGAAAAGGACGAAGAAGGAAAAGTGAAGAAAGTAAGCGTTGAGGTTCCTAATATTCTTAACAATACTGATCCCGCTTGGATGAAGAAGCCGGCAGATCTAACAGAAGACGATTATTCTGGATTCTACCGTGAGCTCTACCCCATGAATATGGAGGATCCTCTCTTCAATATTCACTTAAACGTAGATTTCCCATTCAATCTCACAGGAATTTTATACTTCCCTCCTCTTAAAAAGACGATGGAACTTCAGAAAAATAAGATACACCTTTACTCTAACCAAGTATTTATAACTGATAACGTCGAGAACATCGTACCTGACTTCCTTACTATGCTCCATGGAGTGATCGATTCTCCAGATATCCCACTTAATGTAAGCCGCTCTTACCTTCAGGAAGACGCTAATGTGAAGAAAATATCAGGATACATTTCTAAAAAGGTCGCAGACAGACTCGCTAGTATGTTTAAAAATGACAGAGAGTCATTTGAGAAGCAATGGGATGATTTGAGAATCTTTGTAGAGTATGGAATACTGACCGACGAGAAATTCTCAGAGCGATCAAAAAAATTCTATCTATACAAAGACACTGAAGGGAAGTGCATGACGCACGATGAGCTAATCGCTGCAGTAGGTGATTCTCAAAAAGACAAGTCAGGCAAACTCATTCTGCCATACACATCTGACCCTTCAGCTCAGCACACTTTCGTGAAGGAAGCAACAGACAGAGCGTACAAAGTACTCGTGATGGAAGGACCACTTGCGGCGCACGTTGTAGGTAAGTTAGAACAAACCCACACCGATGTTCAATTCAAACGTGTAGATTCAGAAATTATAGAGAATCTTATCGAAAAAGATGAGGAGACAACAAGCATGCTTGATGAAAAGCAGCAAGAGGTATTAAAGCCCATCATTCAAGGGGCGTTTCCTGAAAGTGGCTATGACCTTAAGTTCGCTGGCATGTCACCTACTTCAGCTCCCTTTATCATCACACGAAGTGAGTGGATGCGTCGGATGAAAGAACAACAAGCTGTTGGTGGAGGTGGATTCCAAATGTTTGGAGACATGCCTGAGAAGTACGATGTGACGATTAACTCTAACCACCCTCTAGCAACTCAACTATTGAAAGAGAAAGATGAAACAGTTCGATCTACGACAGTTAGATATGCTGCGGATTTAGCTCGTCTTTCTCAGGGAATTCTTGAAGGTGAAGAACTCGCTGCATTTATTGAACGTGGATTTAAGAACTTACAATCATGAAAACTTCATTTTTAAAGTGGTTAATCCCCTTAGTTCTTCTTGTATTTATCGGGATGAATGCAATGGGTAGCTACAATAGTCTTATTAATACAGAAGAAAGTGTCGATGGCCAGTGGGCGAATGTAGAAGCACAATACCAACGTCGTTTCGATCTTATCCCTAACCTCGTCTCTACAGTTAAAGCTTATGCAGATATTGAGAAAGAGACCCTTATTGCTGTTACCGAAGCACGTGCAGCAGCCCTAGGCGCAATGCAAAACGCTGGAGAAACAGGGAACCTAGGAGAGTTCGAGAAATCTAACGTTATACTTGGAGGTGCGATGCGTGGATTATTCGGATACACTGAGCAATACCCTGATCTTAAATCAAGCCAAGGATTCCGAGACCTTCAAGTACAACTCGAAGGAACAGAAAACCGCATCACAAAAGCTCGTACGGATTACAACGAAGTGGTTAAAGGCTATAATAAGAGAGTGAGGCAGTTCCCAGGTAAGTTGTGGGCTAACATGTTCGGATTTAATTCAAAAGAGTACTTTGAATCAACTGCTGATGCTGCTGATGCTCCCGTTGTAAGCTTTGACTAACTGAATAGTAAAACAGACACATGGCTAATTCTTTAGCTCAAGACAGATTTCCTTCCATAAACACTTTACGTGTCGAAAGTTCCATTGCGTCAGCAGAAAAACAAACATCTGGCGAACTACGCGTTCACATAGACAGGAACTGTAGGGGTGATGTTATGGACAGAATCGCTGGATTATTTACCGCCCTTAGCATGCATAAAACAGAGGCTAGAAATGGAGTTCTCATTTACTTGGCTATTAAGGACCGAAAGTTTGCAGTAATCGGCGATGGAGGAATCAACGAAAAGGTGCAGGAAGGATTTTGGCAATCAACTTATGATGCAGCCCTTCCGCACTTTAAGTCAGAGGATTTTTCGACAGGACTCTGCTCTGCTATAGAAGCGTGTGGAAAAGCGTTATCCGAACACTTTCCTTACTGTGAGGACGATGTTAATGAGTTAGACAATGGAATATCTTGGGGTCTATGAGGTTCATCATCATATGTCTGAGTTTCGTTTTATCACTCTCATCTCTAGATTTTAGGGCTGCTGCCCAAACAGCTCTTTCAGACTGTCTGCCACCAGCAAAACAACACGTACTAGTATATGACTTGGCAGATCTACTTACTGAAGGCGAAGAGCTTTCAATCCAAAACGAACTTAGCTCTTTTAAAGAATCTACCAGTAATGTGATTGTTGTCATCACTCACCCCGATTTTTGTGGATATGAATCTTCAGTCTTTGCAATAGAAGCTGGGGACCATATGGGAGTTGGAATAGGAGATTTGGATAACGGAGTCGTCATGGCCATAAAACCACGGAATGAATCTGGTCAAGGTCAAATATTCATAGCAATCGGAGAAGGTCTTGAAGGAGCTATCCCTGATATATTGACTGGCAGGATAGTCGACAGAATGATTCCTGGATTTAAGTCTGGAGACTGGATGCCGGGGATAAAAGTGGGACTGTCAGACTTAAAGCAGCTTGCTGAAGGAGAAATATCTGAGAGTGAGTACATAGAAAAACATGGCAAAGGTGAAAGCCTAAGCCTTTTTCAAATCATCCTATTTGCGCTGATATTTGGAATGATCCCATTCTTTGCTATAGGAGCAAACGCAATGAGGATTATGAAGCTCAATAACATTGCATTCGGAGCTGCTCTCGCGATTACACTTGTTGAAATGAAAACTCGACAAAATGCATACAACAATTTCTCACATGGAACAGGTCGCTATTCGCATCGTGGGTTTAGTTCAGGCAGATTGAGCGGAGGTTCCAGTGGATTTGGAGGATTTGGTGGAGGAGGATTTGGAGGAGGAGGAGCTGGAGGTAGTTTCTAAAAAAAATAAGCAAAGCACGAAATGGCTGGATTTGGCAAATGGGTTGGTGGCGCAATAGGCTGGGCCTTAGGAGGTCCTATAGGAGGGATATTAGGATATCAAGTAGGCAAATTTTTCACCTCAGGTATTCAGATGAATGAACAGGGTAGTCGAGGAGCTTATCAAGGCCATGGTGCCACTCGTGGAGGTGATTTCGCCATGGCTCTCGTGGTTCTAAGCGCAGCGGTGATGAATGCTGATGGCAAAGTCCTTAAATCTGAACTCGAGTTCGTAAAGAAATTCTTTAAGTTGAATTTCGGTGACGCTATGGCAGATCAGTTATTACTTCTTCTGCGCGAGGCTCTCAAACAGAATGTCGATGTTAGGGGAGTCGCAGCCCAAATCCGTGCCAATATGGATCACCCTAAGCGTCTCCTACTCCTTCAATATCTATACGGGATTGCAAAGTCAGATGGAAACGTCGATAAGAGTGAAATAGATTTAATACGCACCATAGCTCGCCACTTAGGTATCAGCGCTAAAGATATTACTAGTATAGAAGAACCATTTAACACAGGCTCAGCAAATCCTTATAAAGTTCTTGAGATATCTAAAGACTGCTCAGACTCTGATGTGAAAAAGGCTTATCGCAAGCTTGCAATTAAGTTCCACCCAGATAAAATAGGTGACCTAGGAGAGGGGCCTATGAAGCAGGCAAAAGAGAGGTTCCTACAAGTTCAGAATGCATACGAAGAGATAAAAAAAACGAGAGGTTTTAAATAGGTATTGTAGTGTAGGTCTTATATTGTGCTTTTACATTTAAATTGTACTCAATGATTACTTTTCGAACGGGGGTTATGGTGATGTCACTTATACTAGGACTTCAGGTAGTAGCACCTAACAGTGTTGATGCACAGTTTTTTAAAAGAAAAAATAAAAAGGAGGCTGCTGAGAATGGTAATAAATCTGACGTGAAATCTATTTCGAAGATTACAAAAGACGCAGAGCAGTTCGAAGGACTGTTCACAATGTATCGCGATACTGTTACCGGTGAGTCTTGGATGGCTATTCCAGAGGAATCTTTAAAGAAAGAGTTTATTTACTTTTCTCAGGTAGAGGATGGGGTTTTGCAAACAGGTAATTTCCGTGGAAGCTACAGATCTAGCAAAATAATTACCTTCCATAAACACTTTGATAGAATTGAAGTTCGCCAGGAAAATACTTCATTTTATTTCAATCCAGAAAGTCCGCTAGCACTTGCTGAAAACGCAAACATCAACACGCCCATTCTTGCAAGCTTGGATATCAAAGCTACAGAAGGTGAAGATTCAATATTCTTGATCTCAGGAGATGCTCTATTCTTAAGCGAAAAGATATCAATGATTAAGCCGCCATCTCGTCCAGGCAGCAAAAGTGCTTTGGGAAAACTCTCAAGCAGCAAGACTAAAATAACAGACTTCAACAATTACCCTGAGAACCTAGAGGTAATCGTTGACTTCGTATATGACAACGCGAATCCATCAGTCAGAGCTTCAGCACTCACTGATTCTCGCTACATCACTGTTGGCTACCGTCATGCGCTTATGCAAATGCCAGAGGATGGATTCACACCACGTAAAGATGATGCAAGAATTGGGTTCTTTATGACGCAGGTAAATGACATGACATCTACTGATTTAACACCGTGGAGAGACATGATACACAGGTGGCGCTTAGAAAAGAAGGATTCGTCAGCGGCACTTTCAGAGCCCATTAAACCCATTACATGGTGGATAGAAAACACAACGCCTTATGAATTTCGTGACTATATCAAGACTGGTGTTGAGAAATGGAATCTTGCCTTCGAAAAGATTGGATTTAAGAATGCGATCGTTGTGAAAATCCAACCTGACAATGCCACTTGGGACGCTGGAGATATACGATACAACGTTCTAAGATGGGCCGCTTCACCTTCTGTTCCCTTTAGCGGTTACGGCCCCAGCTTCGTCAACCCGCGCACAGGAGAGATTTTAGGCGCTGATGTTATGCTAGAGTTTGCAGGCATGACACGTAGACTTTGGAAATCTGAGACCTTTAAAACCAGCGAAAACAATGCAGGTTTGAATAATGATAAAACAGCACGTGAAAAAACAGCTGAGAGGATGAACCGTTGCGAAGCCGGAGACATGATGGCTCGCAACACGATGTTCACCTTATCTGCTATGAGAACTTTATCGTACAATGATGAAGAGCACATTGAGTTTACAAGACAAACTTTACACCGCCTTGCCCTTCACGAGGTAGGACATACATTGGGGCTGAGTCACAATATGCATGCTTCTACCATGCTTACTCCAGATGAGCTGAAGGATGCTGACAAGGTCTCAGAAAACGGAATGTGTAACAGCGTGATGGAATATCCTGCTATAAACTTTACACTTAACCCTGAAGATTTAACCCTATACTATGATGACTCTCCTGGTCCATACGACTACTGGACGATTGAGTACGGCTATAGCGTTGGTCTCGAAGATATTGATGCAGAAGATGCTCGATTAGAAGGAATCCTCGCTAAATCAAATTCTCCCCTACTCCAGTTTGGTAACGACGCTGATGACATGCGTGGTTCGGGTAAAGGAGTTAACCCAGATGTAAACATCTATGATCTTTCAAGCGATCCTGTTGCTTACGCTTCTGAAAGGTGTGAACTGGTAAATCACTTGCTTCCACAAATAGTTGAGAAACATTCAGGATTGGGATCAAGTTTTGAAGAAGTACGTTCAGCATATTACTCCCTCACTGGCGAATATGCTATTCAGCTGCGTGTGATGACTCGCCAAATTGCCGGTGTACGTTACGACCGTTCTGGGCCGGCTAACATAGGTGACAATAAGCCATACACACCTGTTTCACTCGAGGACCAAAAAGCAGCTCTTGAAGCACTTTCGAAATACGCATTTGCTCCCGATGCCTTTGATGCTGCAAGTAGCACATACAATTATTTACAAGCTCAGAGAAGAGGCTTCGGCTTCTTCGGTAATTCAGAGACTCCTGAAATTCATGCCAGAGCACTCTCTGCTCAACGAGCTGCACTCTCTCATCTACTCCATCGAAATGTTCTAAGAAGGCTCACAGACGTCTCTCTTTATGGAGGAGAGTACGATGTGTCCTCATACTTAGAAGACTTAACTGACGATATCTTCGAAAAGGACCTCCGCAGCGCTGTAAACACGTTTCGCCAAGGACTTCAAGTCGCATACACAGAATCGTTAATAGACGCTTTAGATCCTAAAAACAAGTATGACAGAATCGCACGTGGAGTAATCATATCTGAGCTGAATCGTATTGACAAGTTTGAGAGTGGAGCACATTCACCTGATGCGCTCACAAAAGCTCACAGGTTTCACGTCAAATTCCTGATAGAACAGGCTTGGAAGGATTAATAAATGTTGTCAATTTTGAAAAATATTAGTAAAATTCTTGCGATTCTTACGCTGTTTTTTACTCACAATCCTTTTCAATCCCAAATCTTTACTCCAGAATTAAAAAAGGAAATTAGGGCCCCAGACAAATGGGAAATTCTATATAAAATTATAGCTGACGATAAAGGTACCCAATCAGAAATAATGGAGGCTTATAGAGTAGACGACTACACTAAGCTTCTACAGGTTAACAAATGGTTTGAGAGATGTGAAGAGGATTGGCGAAGTAAAGCCGAAGTTTTAGAGCTCCCGCCTTCAGCTGCTTTCATTCCCCTTATGCTCTACGGAAGATTCGAGCATGAAAAGTGTGACTGTGAAAAATCAGCCCGCTCGTTAAAGTCCTTGCAGTCACTTAATAATCAAGACCTACTTCCTGGTCTTAAAGTACTTTTTGTAGCGAGCCAAATTGAAGATGAATTCGAATTCTTTCTTCAAGAATTAAGTATCGTAATTAGATTAATCGAGAACTTCGACCTTAACAATCCAAGCACTCTCTTAAAATCCCACCTTGTAAAAAAAGGCGAGACACTGTATCGATTATCAGTTATATATGGCGTCCCCGTATCTGATATTCAATCTGCCAACAATCTCGGCACAAGTACACATATAGCTTTCGGAAGTTTAATAACTATTCCAGAGTAGCTAAGGTGAATAACAAGGAATTTCACGAGCCTAGTCACACCGCCCTATTTCTAATTCTACTCGTAGGTATACTCTACCATACTACTTTAATACATTTTTTTAAGGTCGAGAAAGTACAGGTGTCAAAGGAAGTGGCATATGAAGAGGAAATCATCAGCCAGGAAATTGTAACTGAAATAGAGCCCATCGGTGACTCCTTACCTGAAGTTGACGTCTCGATTGAGATAGAGATAGAAACTGCACTTGAGCTAGATAAAACACCGATATTAAAAACCAATCTATGGCGTCCTGACTACGACACCTGTAGTGTGAAGAATTTAGCAAAGGAGAAAAAGATTTCTGGAAGCAACGCCGCAAAACAAAATTTATGGACTTTTTTCGAAAAACTAAACGGATTAAACTCAGACGCCAAATTGCACGTGTTTCACTACGGAGATTCCCAAATTGAAGGAGATAGAATTACGGGGAGAATCAGATCGAGTTGGCAGAAAACTTGGGGCGGTAGTGGCCCTGGACTAATCCCTGCAATTCAACCTGTTCCAGCACTTGCACTTAGGCAACAACACGAGGGCGAAATTCAAAGGTTTACTAGATTCGGCACAATAGATTCTACTCTTGAACACACGTGCTATGGAGGTATGGCTACTTTATCAAGAATTCGAAATAATGGAAAAGTAATCGTCAAACCACATCCGATGGGATTCAGAAAAAACAAGGTTTGGCATCAAGCGGAAGTGTTAATCGGAGCAGCACCACTTGGAGGGAGGCTTACAATTTCAGGGGAATTTACTGACACCATTACGATGGATATAGCACCGTCAAACACAGGAAATCACAGCTCGATATTAGTTGAATTAGTGGGCAAAAAAGAAGAGTTGACTTTTAGCTTTGAAGGAGTTGAAATTGAAATAACTGGGATAAGACTTGGAAGTAAGAGTGGTCTTGCAATTCACAACATTCCCATGCGGTCTAGTTCCGGAACTGTCTTTAAAAGCTTAAACAAAGAACATTTTAAAAAATATTTACAGAACTGGGATGTGGGGCTAGTCATTTTACAATTCGGGGGAAATACTGCCCCGTATGTCAAAGACCAGGCAGCAGCTGAGAGATATGGGAAGAGGTTCCGAACCCAATTGAAATATTTCAAAACGATGCTACCAGAATCCTCTTTCTTAGTGATAGGACCATCAGATATGGGGATTACATCCGATTCTACAGCACTCACCTACCCTATGCTTGGTGCGATTAGAGCCGAGATGAAGAAGGTTACAATCTTAGAAGAAGCTCTTTATTGGGATTTGTTTGAAGCGATGGGGGGAGCTGGAACGATGGAGGTTTGGGCTGAGAGCACACCTAAACTAGCATCATCAGACTTGGTACATTTCACACCTAAGGGAGCTAAATTGATTGGGGAATTGTTAGATAAATCGTTGCGAGCTGAGTATAGATCCTGGGAACAAGTAATTGGAGGAGAATGAGTACTGAGCTATTATTTACAAGGCCAGCCTTTTATATATTCCTTCTAACAGTGATGGTAGGGCTTTCGATGCTGAAGAATAAATCGGCTATGCGCAATGCCTTTTTGTTTGCAGCAAGCTTGTTTTTCTACTGGAAGACAAGTGCTGCTTTCGTATTTCTGCTTCTCTTCTCTACTGTAGCTGATTGGGGGATTACCGCGGTGATGGATAAAAGTGAGAATTTGCAAAGGCGACTGTGGTTAACTCTTAGTGTTTTAATAAATCTAGGTTTGCTTGGTTTTTTCAAGTATGCCTATTTTTTTGCAGATTCTAGCGCTATGCTTTTCGACACTTCATTCAGAGTTGAATCCATATTACTGCCGGTGGGGATTTCTTTCTATACATTCCAAACCTTATCCTACTCCATCGATGTATATAGGCGTAAAGTCACCCCCGTAAAATCACTTTTAGATTTCGGATGTTATGTCACATTTTTCCCACAACTCGTAGCTGGACCTATCGTTAGGGCGAAAGACTTTATCCCACAACTTCAAAGCAAATACGATTTATCAAGAAAAGAATTCAACCTAGGAGTGTGGTGGATTTTAACGGGTTTGATAAAAAAAATTGTGATAGCTGACTATATCGCGATGAACCTAGTCGACCGAGTTTTTGCAAACCCATCTAGCTATAGCGGCATGGAGGTGCTTCTGGGTCTATATGGATATAGCCTACAGGTATATGCCGATTTCAGTGGGTATAGCGATATAGCAATAGGGGTAGCTCTTATAATGGGATTTCGTTTGGCTGAAAATTTCAGGTCTCCATATAAAGCGAGAAATGTAGGAGAGTTTTGGAGCAGGTGGCATATTTCACTTTCAACTTGGTTAAGGGATTACTTATATATTCCTATGGGTGGAAGCAGAAGAGCAAGCGTATTTTCCGTGATTTTCTCAATAGGAATTGTCTTGTTTGCTGGACTTATGTTTCGCGAAGGAGATGAAGTGATGAATTTGGGCATACTGTGTATAGGTGGCGGGGCTTTAATGATGATGTATGCTTCAGGCGTAATGTTTACAAAATGGGGGGTAAAACTTGCGACATACATCAACATCCTGGCGACGATGATTATTGGCGGCCTGTGGCATGGAGCGTCTTGGAATTTCCTTTTGTGGGGGGCGCTAAACGGAATGGGACTGCTGGTTTACAAAATCATCGGCAGACATCTACCTTGGGCAAAAAGCGAGAAATTTTTAGCGAGGGCTTGGGGGGTGATTTTAACCTTCAACTTCATAACATTTACAAGGATTTGGTTTAGAGCGGGATCGAGCATCGGTTGGGACACCGCTGCTGGCGATCACAATATTCTAACGGAGTGGTTCACAGCAAACGATCTTTTATACCAAATCACATATCATTTCTACGACATCCATCCATTAGATTTACTGAAAGGGCACCTCATTGTTATTTCTTTAATGGCAGGAGGATATATGCTTCATCTCATGCCCACAAAAATAATGTCTAAAGTGATCAACAGGTTTACAACTCTTCATATAACAGTTGTTTTTTGCATAACAATTGTAGTCTCTACTATTCTTTGGAAAGTTGGTGCGGCAGCTCCCGCACCCTTTATATACTTCCAGTTCTAAAGAGAAAGGGGGGCTACAAGAGAATTACTCCGAGATTAACTCGACATTCTGGTAAGCTTCACAAGATTGATGGTTTGCAGCGCAAGAAGGAAGACAGAAACTTATCACAGCCACGATGATTGCTAGAGTTGAATAAAAACGTGCGCGAGTGGTCGGTATAGAAATCTTCATAAGTCTTGTGTTTGAATCTGAAAGATAGTCCTTCAAAATGAAATAAAAAAACCAATTAACAATGTTTGCTCACTTACAAACGTGTAAAACCTCTTTTTCGCATGTTATCTTTGTAAAATGAATAAAGACGGACAGATGATTCGAGTGACTTTGTGGGCGATAATGACGATTACCACCCTTTTTCTCTTCTCAGAGCTTTTAGACAACATGTTTTTATCACAAGCGGCTATCATCTCAGAAGCTTTCGATTTATTCAGAACTCCGCTTATGATCATCCAATTTCTAGGTCTTGGGACTTTATTTGTGGACCTTGTAGTTAGATTCGATAGGCTGAATGAAAGATTTAGAGTTCTTCACGTCATAGCCGTAGGGTACTGTATCATTTCATATATGTTCCAAATCTTTGTGTTTTATATGGATTCGGCATTCTTAGCTTAATCTAGATCATACCTATAATCACCTTCATCTAACCTGTGGGGTATCATCTTAAAAAGACCATATTGTCTTTTTACATATAAGATAAACTCATACTGAGTCCACTTTTTTAACAGCTCATCTCCTGGATCACAAAACTCAGCGAACTTATCGAACTCCTCTTGTTTGAGCTGCACTATATCGTAATCTACATATTTTACAAATAATTCTTGAAGCAATTCTCGCCTGTTGTCTTTATTGACTAACTCCGCCTCCAATCTCTTTGATTGTTCACGTCGAGAGAATTGCTCATACAAAAATGTAATTGGGCTTTGTAGTGCGTTTACTCCTGACACTCTGAAATCTTTTTCATCATATCCAAGCGCTTCTATATCGTGGAGTATTTCAAGCAAAGCCCTTGGTGCATATACTTCTGCAACACCTACCTCGACTTTTAATCGTTGTAATTGGATTTGCAATTCCGAGGCACGCATGGATTTCACAACCTCACGCTCCACAGAATAATATCCTATAGCACCGAAGACAAGTGTGTCACCTGGACACGCACGAACTAAAAAGCTTCCGTCACGCTCCACAAAAACACCTCCCCCGCTTTCGCGATTTACCGCCATAGCTGTGGGGATAATGCCACCATAAGGCTCGAATACCCAACCACTAACGACTATTGAGGAATCGCAACGATACAATGAGGTAGAAGTTTGGCCTGAAAAAGATGCCGCAAAAAATGAAAAAGAAATGAGCCAAACGATAAAATTCTTATACATACTCGCAAGTTAAGTCATCAAAATGTGGCAAAACATGAAAGGATTGTTAACTTCCCCACATGAGTCGTCATAAAATGTCTTCCAAGAGTAAAGCTGTCGATGCTGCGCGAAAAAGAATTCAGTCAAATCGCACTGAGGATTTTAACGCTTCTGAAATCGCAGGAGCTATTGTTGATGGAAAACGTGAAGAACTAGCAAAAGCAATAACCTTAATCGAAAGCGAAAATCCCTCGGACAGACCACTTGCTCAAGAGCTGCTTAAAGCGGTTAAGGACCTATCATCGGGCAAAGAAACCTTGAGAATAGGAATTACTGGCATACCGGGTGTAGGGAAAAGCACTTTTATAGAGAGGCTCGGATTAGATATGATTAAGGATGGAGGGCGAGTAGCTGTTCTTGCTATTGACCCCTCTAGCAAGAAGACTGGCGGCAGTATTTTAGGTGATAAAACTAGAATGGATGAGTTGGCCGTTCACAGCGCCGCCTTCGTCCGCCCATCTCCTGCCGCCGCAGCTCTTGGCGGAGTTGCAAGGGCCACCATGGAAGCCGTTATTTTATGTGAAGCAGCTGGGTATAATAAGATTATTATTGAAACTGTCGGCGTAGGCCAAAGTGAGACTTCAGTCAGAGACATGGTTGACGTTTTCACTCTATTGCTCATTGGAGGAGCCGGCGATGAAGTACAGGGGATTAAAAAAGGAATAGTCGAAATGGCAGACTTAATTGTAGTCCACAAAGCTGACGGGGACCGCATCGACACGTGTATAAAAACAGCACAATCTTATCGCAATTCTTTGCATTTATCTCCCATGCCAGATGGAGGAGAAGCAGTCGAGGTCATGACGGCAAGTAGCGTAACCGGAGCTGGGCATAAAAAGATGAGAGAGCAGATTGAGAGTCTAGCAAAAAATTGGCGAATGTCTGGATTTTTCTTAACTCAGAGGTCAAACCAACAGTCTGACAGGATGCTCTCCCACGCAAAAGATATTTTATTAGATAAAAAAATGGGGGAATCTAGTTCTAAAGTGCTTTGGGAAGATTTATCTCAAGAAGTGAAATCGGGAAAACAAAGCGCTTTCTCTGCTGCTTGGTCATGGGTATATAAAAACCTGGTGTCTTAATGGAAGCATTTGTTGCTTTAATTCTATTTGTCATAGGGTTTATTCTAGCTCGAAAATTTGAACCTAAAATCAAATATCTCGGGTGGTTGAAACTAATAAAAATTGCCGAAAACAAGTTCTTCCTTAAAAGAGCTCGAAAGCTAAATGAAAGAGCCATGCACGTGAGAAATCACACCATGCGATTAAATGAGGTTACATTTTTACTTTCTAAACTTCGAGAATATGATAGCGATACTGAAACCATCAATACATTTATTGAAAGAATCGGTGTTTTAATCGACAAATTAAACATCGCTATAGCAAGCGGTAACAAAGCTTGGGCGGGTTCATTACTAACAACATTTAGCAGACATTTAAGGGAGATTCTTAACGAATCAGCGACCAATCAAATCGAGTTTAGAACTTGCACGACTCATGTAGAACATCTGCTCTCTTTGCTATCTTCGATAAATAAAAATTCTTGGGGCTACGAAATTTCAGACCATAAAATTTTTGATATGGACAACTCTCGATTTATTCGTTCTTTAGCTATTATGCCTTGGATTACTGATATACTCTGGGAAGCTGTCATCAACGACCAACCCATCGACTATGTAGGAATTGAAATTAGTTCAGACTCATACGAAGCGACTTATACAATTAAGTTCGGAGGTAAGGAAATGATCCGTAGCATTCCATTTATTGAAGGCATCAGAGGAAACGAAGAATAAAATGAAGCTTTACGATATATTTAGGAGCTTGTTTTAAATATTTTTCACTACTTCCTCTGGAAGTATCGTCATTTGAGTACCATCTGACATCTTCTTTAAAGTCACCTTTCCAGAATTACGTTCATCCTCTCCAATGAATACCACATAAGGGATATTTATATCGTTTGCGTATTTAATTTGCTTTTTGAGTTTTGAGGCATCTGGATACAACTCTGCAGAATAACCTGAAGTACGAATTTGAGAAACCAACTTTAACTCTTCTGAACAATTTGCGGGATCCATTTGGGTTACTAAAACGTCTGTAGTCTTGTCTATTTTTTCAGGGAATTTGTTGAAATACTCTAAAACATCCTCTATCCTATCTGCTCCGAAACTTATACCAACTCCACTCATACCTTCTAAGCCAAATATACCTGTTAGATTGTCGTAACGTCCACCTCCACAAATGCTCCCCACAGGAGAATCAGCAACTTTTACTTCAAAAATAGCTCCTGTGTAGTAATCTAAACCACGAGCTAACATTACATCAAATTTGATCGCTGGAGCAACAATCCCATTATTCTTAGCTCTATTTAGTAGCAACTCCATTTCTTTGAGGCCAAGCTCACCCTTTTCATTTCCTTTAATAAACTCTGACAATTTAGATAAAATATCAAAACTGTTAGCACTAGAATTTATTTCAGAAAGAGTTTCAACCCCGGAAACTACGCTCTCGTTAAACCCGTTTTTTTCAAGCTCGATTTTCACTCCATCAATCCCCACCTTATCGTACTTATCAACAGCTACAGTCCAAACTGTAAGCTTCTCATCCGGCACTCCTATTGCAGATGCTACAGCAGCTAAAATTCTTCTGTCATTTATTAAAATGGTAAAACCCGGCACTCCCAAGTCAGATAATGATTCAGAAAAAACCTGGACTAAATCTAACTCGCATAGGCTACTTGTACTCCCAATAATATCTGCGTCACACTGAGTGAATTCTTGATATCTACCCTTCCCAGGTCGATCTCCACGCCAAACATGTTGAATTTGGTATCGTCTAAAAGGAAAGGTTAAGGAGTTTCTGTGCATCACAACAAAGCGTGCAAATGGTACAGTAAGATCATAACGAAGCGCTTTTTTACTGATAGAAGGCGTAAGTTTCTTACTGTCTTTAGACTCAAGAGCTCCTTCATCCGCTTTCGCTAGGTAATCTCCGTTATTTAAGATTCTGAAAATAAGCTGATCTCCCTCTTCACCATACTTTCCAGTAAGTGTTTGTAAATTTTCAAAAGACGGAGTTTCTATAGGCAGGAATCCGTGCTTTTCGAAGACTTTTCGAATAGTTGCAAAAATCCACTGCCTGCGAGCCATAGCACGTGGACCGAAGTCTCTTGTTCCCTTTGGAATGGAAGGCTTACTCATTTCTTCAACCTTTTGCGGTATTTAATAAATGAAAACAAAATAAGTCCGCAAACTGCTAACCATAAATATTGCATGCGATAAAAGTAAACAACACAGGATATAAATGCTACCAATTAATGGGCATTAAAGAAAATAATTCAAGACTGGCATTTACTTTAGAAAATGGCTTTGATTTAAAAAATCCTTTGTATGAAGATAAGGGACTTGGATGGGGTGAAACATGAACAAAATGTTTTAACTCATTAATTTCAGTTTTATACTTTTGTGCATAGGCTCCCCAAAGAATAAAACACACATTTTTTTTATTCAAATTTATCGCTCTTATAAGCTCAAGCGTAACCTCTTCCCAACCCCAATTTTTATGCGATGCTGCTCTGCCTGAAGCGACGGTCATAACAGAATTTAATAACAACACTCCTTCTTCAGCTAAATCTGAAAGGTCAGAATTTCTGGGCGGTAATTTTAAATCATCTGCCCTTTCCAGTAAGATGTTTCTTAGTGAGGGCGGTGTCTTCACACCCACAGGCACTGAAAATGCCAAGCCGTCTGCTTGACCTACTCCATGATATGGATCCTGCCCTATTATCACAACCCTTACCTTACCTAACCCACACAACCTCAAGGATCTAAACACATTATTAGGAGCTGGAAAACATGTTTCTTTAGAATATGCATCCACTACCTTTTTATTTAACTTATCCCAAACATCAGATTTAGGTGCCCCAGTATGTAAAAAACTTTTATTAAAAATTTTCATCCAATCTCCAACCCCTCCATTAGAGGTTAAAACGGCTGTTAAAGAACTCATTTTCATAATAATATGACTTTCATGATAAACTGATTCATACAACTGTTTTAAAATATTGTGTATAATCATACGACGATAATTATCGACTAAGCAATGTACATGGTATTTTTGTCTTTTACAATTTGTTTAATTAACGACTATTTCGGAATCGATGGATCCTAAAATCAGGGCTCGCCTAGAAAGTAAAAGTGGTAAAACGCTTTATGGATACCAGAAATTGGCTATCGATGAAATGATGCAAAAGTTCGTTGATAAACAAACGAACTATAATCTTCTTTTCCAACTCCCTACAGGTGGCGGAAAGACCGTTATATTTTCTGAATTAGCAAAGAAATTTATACTATCAACAGGTAAAAAGGTTCTTATTCTCACTCACCGTATTGAGCTTCTAGGCCAAACCTCAAATTTGCTATCTGAGATTGGAGTGCCTAACAAAGTCATCAACGCTAAAGTGAAAGATCTTGATGACGGGAAGGAGCATTGGTGTTACGTGGCTATGGTTGAGACACTCAACAATCGCATCAACGATGAGCAAATGGAGTTTGACAACTTAGGCCTTGTAATTGTCGATGAAGCTCACTACAACAGCTTCAGGAAATTATTCAAGCACTTCAGAGACCAAATCCTACTAGGAGTTACTGCTACCCCATTAAGCTCTAACATTAAACTTCCTCTTAATGATAACTACAACGAATTAATTGTAGGTGAAAGCATCGCTTCATTAGTGGATGCTGGATATCTCTCAAGAGCAAAGACTTACAACTACGACGTAAACCTAAGGGCTCTTAAAGTGGGGATTAACGGGGACTACACTGTTAGTTCTTCTGAGAGACTATACGGAAACTACCTCATGCAGGAAAAGCTTCTCTATGCATACGAAGAGAAAGCCAAGGGAAGTAAAACGCTAATCTTTAACAATGGAATTAGCACCTCTAAGCAGGTACAGGCTATGTTTAATGAGGAAGGTTATGAATGCAAACACTTAGATAACACACATAGCGAAAAAGAAAGAGCCGAGATACTTAAATGGTTTCACGATAAACCAGACGCCATCCTATCTTCCGTAAGTATTTTAACCACTGGGTTCGATGAGCCTACTGTTTCTACTATTATTCTAAATCGCGCCACTAAATCTCTCACTCTGTATCACCAAATGATAGGTCGCGGATCTAGAGCTCTTCCCAATAAGAAGAGTTTTAACGTGATTGATCTGGGAAACAATGCTAGGCGGTTTGGTCTATGGGATTCCCATATAAACTGGCATGAGATCTTTAAAGAACCACAGTCATTTATCGATGGACTTTATTCTGATGAAGAGATTGAAGATGAGTTTGTTTATGAAATCCCTAAAGAATTAGCTAAGAGATTTGAAGGTGGGCCTGATGCTGAATTTGACATGCTCAAAGTTTATGAAAATGTTATGAAGAAAGCTGAACGCCCTAAAAAGGCTGTAGATCTTAGCATGATTCAACATAAGGCTATTATCCAATATGCAGCCACAGATTATTGGGATGCTGTTGATATTATCAATAAGTTGCAGGATGATATTAATTTTAGGGTGAAGATTTATGCCAAATGCATGGCAAAAACCACTGATAATTATAGAACGTGGCTACAAGACGAATACACGCGTCGCTTGAAGACTGAATTACGTCATGAATTCAACTCTGTTTTATCTGAAGAAACGAGAGCGAAGAATTAAGCTGATTTTAACTTGAGTACGATCATTTATTATTTCCTCTCGATTTTACTGGGAGGTGTAATGGGGGCTATCTATTCCGTCTTGACGAATGAATCCGAATTGATTCGAGACATTCGCTTTCACAAAATTGGTAGTGACGAATTAAACCCGTTAATATTAGCTGAACGGTATAGAGGTTTAAGCCTATCTCTTCTTCAAATTAGGAGGAAGACCGACATTAGTGAAGAGCTCGTTAAGATTCGCCGAAAGAACCTCCTCTTACTTATGAATCCACATTTTATCTTTAATGTACTCACGGGTATTCATATGCTTTTGATCAAGGAAGACACAAAAAAAACTCTTGGTGCTCTAGCTAAATTTAAGAGACTTCTAATCAGATGTTGGGGGAGCGCCACAGACAACCCTACAAGCCTGAGGATTTCTTCTGTTCAAAAAGAAGTAGATTTTATAAAGGACTATTTCGATCTTGAGAGTCTGAGACTTTCTGGAGAAGTGACATTCAAAATAAATACAAACGTTAATTTAGATCACGAAATTCCAGCATTTTTGATTCAACCTATAGTAGAGAATGCACTTTGGCATGGGGTTGAGATGTCTGGCCGTGAGGGTATAATCCCCGAGATAGAATTGAGCTTTGATGTGGATACTAATCTCAATTTACTTATAATTAGCGTTTTAGACAACGGGAGAGGACTTACAAAGGCCTCGAACTTAAAAACCCCCATAAAAATCTCTGAGGCAAAGCGTCAATCTCACGGGCTTAATATATTAAGGGAGAGACTGAGGTTAATTTCTGAAAGAGCAGAATTCAGGCTCGCAAACAGAAAGGACCAACGAGGTTGTATAGCAACAATATCTCTCCCATACAGGAATTAAGAATTGAGATCAGGCATCCTGGGCTTCGGGGTGTCTGAGAGGCTCCCAAACAGCTTTTCGGCTGCATCGAAGACACCTACCATACCCACCATTGCAGCATTGTCAGTACAATAACTCATAGGGGGAATGAAAACCTCCCACGGATCTTCTGGCAAAGATTCTTTATCGGTGAGCGCTTTTCTCAATCCAGAATTTGCCGAAACACCTCCAGCAATGGCCACTTGCTTTATTCCTGTAGTATTTACTGCCAGCTCTAATTTCGTGATGAGCATTGTGACAATCGCCGATTGTACTGAAGCACAAAAATCATGTAGGTTATTGTCAATAAACTCTGGTTCTTGAGAAAGTTGAAGTTGTAGAAACCTGAGCACTTGAGTTTTTAAGCCACTGAAACTCATATTTAATCCCACTACTTTCGACTTAGAAAACGAGAATGCTTCTGGATTTCCCAATGTTGCATACTTATCTATCAGCGGGCCTCCAGGATAAGGCAGCCCTATCAATTTTGCGACTTTATCGAAAGCCTCTCCTGCAGCATCATCAAGAGTAGCGCCAATCACCTCCATGTTAGATGGAGAGTGCACATGGATAATTTGGGTATGTCCACCCGAAACGGTAAGACATAGAAACGGAAATCCCGGGGGTGGTCCAGGAGAAATGAAGTGAGCTAGAACATGTGCCCTCATGTGATGAACCGGAACGGTAGGAATCCTACGAGCCCAAGCCCAGGCCTTCGCAAATGAAGCGCCGACAAGTAGAGACCCACTCAGCCCTGGCCCTATAGTATATGCCACAGCGTCAATTTCATTCGGAGAAATTCCAGCATCAGAAATGGCTAGTTCTACTGTTGGAGTGATATTGCTGAGATGGGCACGAGAAGCCAGTTCAGGAACCACTCCTCCATATCTCGCATGAATTTCCTGATTGGCCACTAAATTTGAAAGCACTTTATTGCCTTGTAATACAGCTACTCCAGTATCATCACAAGATGATTCAATAGCAAGGATAGTCAGATTAGAGATTTTCATTTGTGAAATAAAGCAGCGACAAAAGTACGATGCCTAAGTCATTTTAATTTACTAAGACTACTCTAATACCAACCTCTTCTCAACTGATCCTCATCATAGGTATATATCGCTATTTGGCCATAAGAAGGGATAACTTCTTGACCAAATAAGTTGAAAATTTTGACGATATTTCTCGTGGGGGGAAGATCTAAAGAGTTATTTTCCTTGATGCTTACCATTTCGGGTTCATAGAAAAACCAATCAAATTTTTTAACTCTATAAAGACTTATTCCAAAATCATATTCCAATTGAAAAACAATTTCATTGTCGGGTTTGACTTCAGTCACAATAGCACCTATATTAAAAAGAGATAAATTACCGAAATCAATTAGTGTATTGCCATTTGGAAGTCTTTGAACAGAACCTTGTGTGGGACAATATAAACTGTCTGGATGTACAAATTCCCAAACCTTTGTAGCTGTCATATCAACCGTATCAAGCTCATACTCGACAGCTCTAGACACATTTTCTACACCTGTATAAATAGAACTATAATTCCCATTATCAAACAATAAATATCTATTATCTCCAAGGCTTGAAATAGAGTGTTGGTAAGTGAATAGATAGTCATTTACAAAAGTAATATCACTCTGAGTCCCCCCCCATCTCCAAATAATTTCGCCAGTGGTTCTGTTGATTTTTGTTATCTCATCTAAATTTCTAGATGACAAAAGAATATGTCCATCATTATCGACGTCTATCGCATTTGCATGAATGAAGTTTAATACTGGAAAATTCAATGGAAGATATTGATTGTCGGTAATGTGGTAATGATCCCAGCTTTTCCATTCAAAAACCAAGTTATGGTCAGCATCTAATTCTTGTATGATAAGTCCTTCAACAATTGCCTCAGGGTCCCCCCCCTCAACTATAGTATCCATAGCATAAGGTTGTTGGTCATATGCAAACATGATATAATGACCATTTTCAAGAGCAATAAAATCGTGTGGATCAGCTACGTACCCATTTAAACAGTAAACAGAATCAACGATATTGTGAAGTGAATCCATGACCATCCAACCATCTGTTTCCAAATCATAAAACGTGATTTTATTGTTGTCGTTAATTTTAAAATCATTGCCCTGCATTGGCCAAACTTCATGGAATAATTCTTCACCACTTGAGTTAAGAATTATTACAGGTCTTAGAGGAGTACCCGTTTTTTTATAAAAAATATTTGCATCCCAAGCTTCTCCTGTATTAATAGTAATGTTATAATCCGTTTCATTTTGGGAGAATATAAAATAAGGCAAATACAAGAATAAAATAAAGATAACCCTCATAAAATATTGCATTGGTAAATGTATTGATACTAAAGTAGTGATGTTTACTTAAATATGCCGTTAGATACAATATCTTTACCATTGTTAGAAAACACAATTGATCATCATAATGGCCGGTTTGCCATATATATTTTTTATAATTTTTCATGTTTCATGAAATTATTTAAACTCAAAAAATACCTAAAATGAAATTTGCACATTCTGTACTATTCACATCTATGCTAACTTTTGCTGTATCTATATCAGCCCAAATTACAATTACTTCTTCTGACCTCCCTCAAGCTGGTGAAACTTACACCATACAAACCTCGTTACCAGATCCACTCACTGACTTCACTACAACCGGAGAAGGTTTTGATTGGGATTTTTCTGATTTGGTTTCTGATTCTGAAGCTGAAGTAGAGTTTGGAGCTATGGGAGACGCTCCGTTTACTGCACAACTTTCTTTCAACAACGAATGGACCAACACAGAGTACTTATGTGATGTATTCGGTCCTGGAGAATTTGACCTCGCAGCTTTAGAGGATTTTGGTATTGAGTTACCCGTAACGATATCTAATCTATACAGCTACTTACAAACCTCTAACGATTCATATAACATCGCAGGAATCTCGATGAGCATCGAAGGGCTGGACCTTCCTGTTGAATACTCTGACATAGACGAGATTCACCCGCTACCATTAAACTACATGAACGAAATCAACTCTACCTCAGCATTCACTGTTAATATTCCTGAAGTATTTACGTATGAGACTTCTGCTTCGAGAGTAGGTTCTGTTGATGGTTGGGGCAACCTTATCTTACCAGGTGGAGCTACGCACGAAGTTTTAAGAGTAAACACTACAATTACAACACAAGATATCTTTTCTCTTTCGGGATCAGATCCTTTCGAGATCGATAGAGTCTCTAATGTTTACTCTTGGATAGGAGATGGAGGAATGCCTTATTTAGAAGTTACCACAATGTTCGGCACTATTTTTTCTGTAGAATACCAAGGAGATGCTACCATTATAGACACTTCTGGAAATGGTATAACCGCTGTTATTCCTAACGCTCTCGTCCCATTCCCCAATCCAATTTCTGCATCTGATGACATCATTTTAAGCGGAGCTTCGCTAGATACTAAATGGGAACTGAGAGATGCTAAAGGTCGTGTAATCAATACAGGATTCGGAAACACGATTTCAATGAATGGGTTATCCTCAGGAGCTTATTTGGTTTCTGATATCACATTACTAAATAAAGGTTTGCGTTCTCGTCCTTCAACAGTAATCATTAAGTAAAACGACTACGGACAAGTATAATCTGAGATGGGGTTAGGCGTACAGAAATTCAGTTCTGCCGTCTCATCCCCTTCTTGTAAGTGCTCAATGGTATCAGTTGTATATCCTAGACCAAACACACCTTGAATCGTCCTTGAGGCCCAAAGACCTAAACCACCATTGATGTTACTGTATTCAGGTCTATCTTGGATGACACCTGTAATGGGAGAATTAATATCTAGATATATCGCAAGTTGCTCATTTGCTACAATAAGTAAGAAATCAAATGCACGCGATATTTGAACATCTTCATCCCAAATACCTAACTCTCGTGTTATTCGAATATTCTTTTCAAGTCTGGTAGAAAGAGTGCTATAGAATGTTGCCCCACCAAATACCTTGGTTAATTGTTCGCCTCCATCATCATCACTAGGATCTAATGAACCTATAGGAATTTCCATTGTTCGGTACTTAGAACTATCTAAAATTGTATGAAAATCATCCGCCCAGTAGTTCTCCATAAAATGCACTCTAATGACAGCATCATAGCGCGCCGCGCCTGGTGTTGAAGACCACTTGAAGGTATAATCTGGATATGTTACATTCGTAATTCCCACACTTGCAAATCCCAACTTTAAATTATCTATACCCATGGGAGGTTGTGTTATATTCCCTAAAGTCATAGCGATCATATTCGTACTTGCTTCAACATCTGTAGTGTCATCAATCACAATCTCCAATCGATAAGATGCATCAGGATTTAGATCATCACCATCTTGATGACGGGTAGAGACAAAATACTCTCTGTGCTCAGGAGCGAAAAACACCCCGTCATCTTCCTTATCTTGTAACAGAGTATCGTTTAATTCAAAGACCCTGCCGTCAATTCCATTTATAACCTCAACAAACTGTGCATGAAGTCGAGTCGGATCATACTCAGAAGAGTCGGCGATTTGAGCTACTTGAGTTTGGTCTCCCTCACCTAACCATGTGCGGTTAATACGAACCCACTGCGTATCTAACTCAGCATCTAGCAGGCCAAATACTACTGGAATAGATTTGTATGGAGCCGTTAAATCTACATCTGTAGTACAACTTGACAATCCCATAATGGAAATAAGGAAAAATAGGTGTTTTACTTGCATGTCGCGAAGATACTTATTTAAGGGCTAGTAAAAATTCTATTGCATCTACACCATCAGCGTAATCATCCAAAGCAGGAGATTGAGCAGAACCGAGATCTGTTTGGGCAATTGTAGGCGATTGTTTCGATAAGGATGACTTAAATTGATTTGCTCCAGCTCTCGAAGTAACTAACTGAAGACCATCTTGGTATTCAGACAACTTATTGACGATCTGATCGATCTTGTCGTAGCGTTCTATAAAAAGAGAACCCACCGGAGACACCCATTGGTCGTCTTCTTTTACTAAAAGGAAGCCATTTTCTATCAAAACATCTCTATTGAGAAGCCAAATAGCTTTGTGATAATCATAGTTGTTGGCATACTTGTTATTCATCGCTAAATCCCCCCACGATACCCAAGCTCCAAAACACCTGTCGAGATCGAAATCTCTAGGTAAGAAAACCTTCGTAGTACTTCTGCACCCCAATCCGAAATGAGTAAATATATCATCTCCCAGAGCTTTCAACTCATCTTCGGACTCTAAGCCGTCAAGAACAGCAACACCCGTTCTTTGGGCTCTAAAAAGATGAGGCAAATGTCCGAAATACGCGTCAAAATATCGCATTGTATTTGAGCTGCCAGTAGCTATAACTGCATCCACTTCACCTAATTTACCCTCTACAAAAGTAATCCTACCTTTTAGCTTAGGTTCAATTTTTTCAATCTCGTGAACAACTCGTTTAGGTAAAACCATATCTACACTCGAGGCCTTAATCGCAACATTGTGGCCAGTTACAACAGAGCAAAGAATATCGTGAAACCCAACAAGTGGTAAATTTCCAGCTAAAATGAGACCCACTCTTTTTCCAGAATCCCTTTCTATTGCATCGGGAAGATTATAATTTAAAAGCCACTTACTTACCTGATCTTCTCCCAATGATTCTCCTATCGACTTAAAGGCAGTCTTCACACTATCAGCTGTAAACCAACCATTATGATCTTCAGCCAATCGCAATAATTCGTGATCGTTGGGGGCGTTATGTAGAAACCAAATTCCTAGTTTCTTTAAGACAGGTTGTAGTGTGTTCACTGTATCTTTGTATCTGAAAATTGAAAGGCAAAAGTACATGGCAATTATTATTACCGACGACTGCATTAACTGCGGAGCTTGTGAACCAGAATGTCCCAATACAGCTATCTATGAAGGAGCTGCTAAATGGAAGTTTTCTGACGGTACTGGGTTTGCTGGCAAGGGAGTACACCCAACAGCCGGAGAAGTAGATGCTGACACGGAAAACGATGCTATCAGTATGGATTTATATTTCATCTCTCCAGAAAAATGCACTGAGTGCGTAGGCTTCCATGACGAGCCACAATGCGCTGCTGTTTGTCCTGTAGATTGTTGCGTTGATGATGAAGATGTGCGTGAAAGTGAGGAAGTCTTACTCTCAAAAAAGACGTTTTTACACGTCTAAGGGAAATAATATGTATACCCTATGAGGCGTTAAATGACAATGAACAAGAAAATACTAAGTTTTGGTTTTTTCACTGTTTTATTATGTCCGTTTTTCACTTCTGCCCAAACAGCGCAATTCGCTTCTCTAAGTTCAGCGAAAACCGACACCGATAGAGCAATAGCTCATCAGGCCTTGAAGAATTACGTAATACAGAATCTAAACGATGCTCTAACTACAGAAGATTTAGAACCTTTGATCAGCAACTGGCCTGCAGGTAACATTACAGCTGGCTCTGGAAATGAGAAGGTCGTTATTCTATCTTGGAATTCTGAAAGATTAGATAGGACGCAGGACTATGGATGTTTTATTATTTTCGGGTTTAAAAAAATGGGGGATTTCAGCACTTTTAAATGGACTGAACTTACTCACAACAGGAAAGAAGACCCTACAAATGTTGAACGAAGCTATAGAGCCGATGATTGGCCAGGAGCCATCTATTACAAACTTATACTTACCCATGTGAAGAAATCTCCTGTATATACGTTACTCGGTTGGGAGGGTGCAGATGGTCAAATAACAAGGAAGATTATTGAGACGATGATTATTACAAATGATAGGGTTCGCATAGGCGTACCATATTTAAAAACCGACGAGGGTCTAAAAAAACGACACGTATTAGAATATGGAGACGCTCTTCAAGCTACACTTAACTATGAGGCTGATCAGAAAAGGATAGTACTTGATCGTCTTGCCCCAAGCGACCCGTCCCTAATAGGAGCAACTGCGTTTTACGGTCCTACGATGGAATACGATGCCTTTGTTTGGGATAAGGGGAAATGGGTTCTTACTAAAAATGTAAGTGTTAGCAACAACAAATCGAATAAAAGAACGAAAATCTATAACGACCCCAGACCTAACAGGTCGAAAAGATCTAACTAACATCTGATATTTATGAAAACAGTTTTATTCATCACAAGTTTTCTATTCTTTTTTTTGAGCTCACTTGCTCAAGACAGCACCACCACTCAGACCAGAAAGTTACCATCTATGAATGAAGAAATCTCAAACTTAACTAGAAGACCTCTAGGAGAAGGCACACTTAAGTTTGAGAACATTATTATGTACACAGTTGAAGAAAATGGTAAAAGCCGGGCAGGGAAGATCTATTTCTCTGAGAATCATGAGGCTGTTGTTTGGCTTGAAGACCTTAACCATGAAGAAAATTTGTTTTTCCGCGCGTCTCAAGACTCGCCTATCATCACCATCACACCATCCACAAACCAAGGGGCTGAAATTGCGCCTAAAATGATTCAAGCCCTTGGATACTCCAGAAACACGGAATCCACTGAGGTCTACATCATCGACAAAAAAAGTCCTTTAAACACGATTGCAAATTCAGAATGTCAACCCGCGATTGCAATGTTAGATGAGTCAGAACACACAATGTGGGTGGCTGCTAAGAAATCGTTCAAAAAGCCTGATAGATTGATGTTAGAAAGGGGAATTGGTTTAATTTTTAAGAACCAAACTCGTACACCTTTCCTTTCCTCAGCGATCATAAAAGCATCTTGGATACCTCTGGGATATAACTTCGATAGCTATAAGTTTAGACTCCTCAACTGGAGATTAGATGGTGATTTTAAACTAGAACAAGGAGATATAATGATAAAAATTTTAGGTCTTGACTTGCAACAAGTAGCTAAACAATATTTGGAAGACCTTGATAAAGAAAACAGTCTTCAAAAAGAGGATTGACCTAAAATAACCTCGGTAGCTCCAGCACCATATTCGCGAGGGTTACCATCACGGACAGTACAATCGGGGTAATAAGAATCTAAGCGCGTTCTGATTTGATTTCTAAGTACGCCCTGCCCTACTCCATGTATAAAGATGACCCTCTTTACCCGTTGCTCACCAGCTATCCTCATCATTCTCTCAAAGTGATTAAGCTGGATATCTAACTTAGTCCTGTCTTGCAGACCTGATTGATCATCAATAAGTTCGTGGATATGAAGGTCAATCACCATGTGCTCCCCCCTCCTTTGCTGATTTGTAGCCCTAACATTAGCGTATTTAATCTCGAAATCTTTTTGAATTAGCTTCTGCCTTTCCTCATTCACGTCTTGGGCTATGATCTTAGCCAAGTCGGGAAGTTTGTTGTTATACTCTTCTTCCTGTTCTGTTATACTATCACTCACAAGCATAAGTTCTGTAAGATTGTATTTCATATCAAACCCGTCCTCCCCTTGTACACTAGCAGTACCATCAGAAAAAATCTCTAATACAATTCCTCCACCAACATCGTTGAGGAATTTCACTTCACTGCCTATTTTTATCTCCATTGACATTACTGGGCAAGTAAACTACACGCCATTTCCACTTGAGTACGAGACACGTCTAAATGTGTCACAAATCTGATGCTAGTTGGGCTGAAAGGGAAACACTCAATCCCCATATTGCCCCACTCCTTAGCTAACTCGGCAGAGTCAATACCAGGATTAAGCTCAAGAATACATATATTCGTTTCAACCTTTACAACGGATGCTACAGATTTATTTTCAAGAGCTGCTTCGCAAAGCATTTTTGCATGTAGATGATCTTCTGCTAACCGGTCTAAATGATTATCAAGAGCATAAATTCCAGCGGCGGCAATTATTCCAGCTTGTCTCATCCCTCCTCCAAAAACCTTTCTAGACCTATGTGCTTTGGCAACAAAGTCTTCAGTGCCGATTAACACAGACCCCACAGGACAACCCATTCCTTTTGAAAGACAGAGTGAAATAGAATCGAAATTGCTTCCATATTTCTTAAGCGCCTCGGGGTCATTCTGAATTCCTCTTGCAACTATGGCATTCCAAAGTCTCGCACCGTCTAAGTGCATAGAAATCGTATTTGACTTAGCAACCTGATGTATCGCCTTTATTTCTTTTTCATTCCAAACAGATCCACCTGCTTTGTTACATGTATCTTCTAAACTCACTAAGGATGTCTTCGCATAATGGCTGTCAGCAGGGTTTATCGATTTTAAGACATCTTCTGATGTAAACCTTCCTCTGTCTCCAGATAACAACTTAACAGAAGCACCTGATAGACGAGCTATACCACCTCCTTCATAATTGTAAATGTGGGAAAGTCTATCGCAAATTACTTCATCACCTGGTCTGGTATGCACAGAAATCGCAATCTGATTCGTCATCGTTCCTGAAGGACAATACAAACCCGCTTCCTTCCCAAACATTTTTGCACACCTACTTTGAAGCTCATTGATTTCCGGATCCTCAGCAAATACATCATCACCCGTAACAGCGCTATTCATAACATTTCTCATCTCAGCAGTAGGACGAGTGACAGTATCGCTACGAAGGTCTATGGTGAATTTCTCAACTTTCATGATGTAAAATATATTTCAACAAAGATAAATTAGGATTGTTGGCATGTGAGCAACATACTCAAAGTTTTGATTAGATTGCACACATGATAAAAAATATATTTGCCGGCTGCCTGTTATGTACAGCATTCGGTTTTTCTGATTCTTTAGCTCAAACATCAACTCCCTCCGACTCCGCACTTATCCGCTCCATCTACGATGAAGTACTGACCAATGGCGAGGCCTATTCAAATCTTCGCACTCTGACGAAGACCATCGGACACAGATTAAGCGGATCTCCAGAAGCTGACCGAGCTATGGTTTGGGGTGCAGACTTACTTCGATTGTACGGAGCTGACTCTGTCTTTGTGATGCCCGTAGTCGTTCCAAGTTGGACCAGAGGAGATATTGCTTCAGCTTATGTTACACTCTCAAATGGAGAACGTGAAAATTTACACATTACCGCTCTAGGTGGTTCTATAGGGACTCCAGGAGATTCGATCATAACAGCAGGAATCATAGTCGTCAAACAACTAACCGATCTTGACACAATGGAAGCTGACTTTACAAAGGGTAAAATCGTTCTCTTCAACAGAGCCATGAACCCAGTACTGATTAATACAGGGTCTGCTTATGGAGGTGCTAATGACCAAAGAGGTCGTGGAGCCATCGCTGCCTCACGTGTTGGAGCAATCGGAGCACTTGTAAGGTCTCTCACCCATTCTTTAGATACATTACCTCACACAGGCGCTATGTACTACTCAGAAGATGTAAAACGGATTCCTGCAGCAGCTATTTCTACTGTTGATGCACGAAAGCTAGATGCACTATTCAAGGAAGATGCAAACCTAAGAGTCTCCTTTATCTTGAATTGCAAAGCTTTGCCCGATGTGGAACAAGGAAATGTAATTGGAGAATGGACTGGTTCTGAATTTCCTAACGAAATAATAACCCTAGGTGGGCACCTCGATTCTTGGGACATTGGCGAAGGAGCTCACGATGATGGAGCAGGAATTGTACATACTATAGAAGTCCTTAGAGCATTAAAAGCTGTAGGATATACTCCTAGAAGAACAATACGTTTCGTGCTTTTTATCAATGAAGAAAATGGGAATAGAGGAGGTAAGAAATATGCTGAAATCGCCGCTCGTGAACTTGAAGCAGGCGAAAAAGTTTACGTAGCTGCTATGGAATCAGATGCCGGGGGATTTAGTCCCAGGGGATTCAGTATGGACGCTTCAGATGACTTAGTTTCTCAGGTAAAAGAATGGGCGCCTTTATTCGAGCCGTACAATATACATCGGTTTAAAAAAGGCTGGTCTGGAGTTGATATAGGTCCTTTAAAAGAACTAGCAAAAAGACCTCTATTGATAGGATTGGTCCCAGACGGACAAAGATATTTCGATTTTCACCACAGTTCTTCAGATGTTTTTGAGAACGTCCACAAACGTGAGTTAGAATTAGGTGCAGGAACAATGGCTTCTATGATTATGCTCATAGATAAATATATTCCTGCACCTTAACTCTATGATTAATCTTTAAATAATCACTCACAAACGTTACCGAAGCCAGATAGTAATAGTAAAAGATCTGAAGTTCCCGCAAGTCCATCTCCATCAAGGTCACCTAAACAATCCGCAGCAAAAAGACAAGATCCATCGTCGTCATTTGCAAGAGCATTGTAGTTGTCCGCATTTGAATACATACATCCTAGGACTATCTCGACACAATCACCACATTGACCATAAACATTTGACACATCTCCTGAACCTACTACCCATTGTCTATTTGCGTAAGACCAGTAATCTGTAATTGGCGCACATGACCAATCTTCTGAAGCTGTGCTTGATGCAACTAGATCCTCCTGAATACCATCTACAACTAATAAATATTCCATATTGTCAGTTGGTGCAGGATCAAATGTAAATGTCCAAGTACCGTCTCCATTATCTGAAGCTGCTGGACCTGCATTTGGATCCCAGCCCCACCAAGGACCAGTCATTTGAACTGAACTTGCTGCATCGCAGACAGTAGTTGTTATTGTGAGCACTTCAGCTGCAACTGGCTCCTCACATGGAGTTCCTCCATAAGTAACACAATCTGCTGCACCGAACGTAGCATTGAAAGCTCCAAAACCATCTGCATAAATACAGCCGTATTCTGGAACATCAGCACAAGAAGCATAGATGCAAGATGAATTTCCGTATTGATCATAAGCTTGTTCTGTTGCTGCGCCATCATAATTTGTTGCATTTGCATCCAAACAACCTAAGATTGCAACTGTACAAGCAGTACCACCATAGTTAGCACACTCTAGTGGTCCGAATCCTGGGTTAAAAGAAGCGTATGAGTCAGCGTAGATACAACCTTCGACATCTGGAATATCTTCACATGAAGCATATATACAAGATAAGTTTCCATATTGATCATAAGCTTGAGAAGATGCAGAAGCATCATAGTTTGTTGCATTTACATCAATACAACCTAATACTTCAGAACAACCTGCGGTTAATGATGTTGTGGTTACTGATCCAGCAACTCCTGCTGTAACAAAGACATTTGCACCTCCACAACCGTCACCCCACTGCATGCCCCAACCTGAATAACCATCAGCAGGGCCTGTTACAGCAACTACATATTCAAAGGTAGTCCCTTGCTCTATCTCAAGAGATCCGGTGTAAACACCATCAGCATCTTCATCAGAAAGTGTTACTCCCCATCCTGCCCATCCATTCCAAGAACCATTTACAACAACATTGTCATAGTCTGCACTTGGTTGATCAACACCGTTCATGTCTACAACAAATTCAATTGTTGCTGTTGTAGATTCTACCTCACATGATCCACAAGTACCATAAGTATTTGAAACATCTCCTGAACCTACTACCCATTGTCTATTTGCGTAAGACCAGTAATCAGTTAAAGGTGTGCAAGACCAATCATCCGAAGCTGTACCTGATGCAACTAAATCTTCTTGAACTCCATCTACAACTAACAAATACTCCATGTTATCTGTTGGAGCAGGATCAAATGTAAAGGTCCAAGAACCATCGCCATTGTCCGAAGCAGCTGGACCAGCAGCTGGATCCCAACCCCACCATGGACCAGTCATCGCAACCGAAGTAGCTGCATCGCAAACAGCAGTCGTTATTGTAAGTGCTGTAGATTCTACTTCACATGCTCCACATGTACCATACGTATTTGAGACATCTCCTGAACCGACTATCCATTGTCTGTTTGCATAAGACCAGTAATCTGTTAATGGTGTGCAAGACCAATCATCTGAAGCTGTACTTGCAGCAACTAAATCTTCCTGAACTCCATCTACAACTAACAAATACTCCATGTTATCTGTTGGAGCAGGATCAAATGTAAAGGTCCAAGATCCATCGCCATTGTCCGAAGCAACTGGACCAGCAGCTGGGTCCCAACCCCACCATGGACCAGTCATTGCAACTGAAGTAGCCGCATTGCAGACAGTGGTCGTTATTGTAAGTACTACAGCGTCTGTACAAGATCCGTCATCTATCGTAGCATCTGGATTATAGTTTGCTGATGATTCATCTGTACAACCTGATATCTCTGCATTTGGATCCTCACAAGGCGTTCCTCCATAACTAACACATAGCGCTGCATTAAACTCAGCATTGAAAGCACCAAAGCCATCAGAATATATACATCCATACTCTGGGATATCATCGCATGAAGCATAAACACAGCTTAAGTTTCCGTATTGATCGTATGCTTGAGCTGTTGCATCTGGGGTATAGTTATCTGCATTATCATCAAGACAACCTAAAACATCAGCACAACCAGGAGTCAATGTAGATGTGGTTACTGTTCCGGCATCTCCTGCTGTTACGGTTACATTTGAATTCAAACAACCATCACCCCATTGTAATCCCCAGCCAGAATAAGCATCAGCCTCTCCACTAACGGCAACAACATATTCAAAAGTAGTCCCGGGTTCTATCTCAAGAGATCCAGTGTAAACGCCATTACCATCCTCGTCAAAAAGCTCAACTCCAAATCCGTTCCAACCATTCCAAGAACCATTTACAGTGACTAACGCGTATTCAGCACTTGGCTGATCAACACCGTTCATGTCTACAACAAATTCAACCGTTGCTAATGGCACCACACAAGATCCGTCGTCTATCGTAGCAGAAGAATCAAAGTTTGTTGCTGTAGGATCTGTACAACCATATACTTCAGATGATGAAAATGAAGCCGTAACTGAAACATCAGTTAATGAAACTGGGGCGTCTGTAGTGGTTACATACAATAAGAATGAACTATATGTGTTCGTACCCTGAGAAGGAATGTCGATCGAGTAAGAAGCACCACCCTCACCACTAACAGTTACAGGAAGTGTGTTGAAACTAGGTTCTGTATCTGGGTATGGATTATATTCAAAACGGAAATAGACTTCAGCATCTGTTCCAGTAGTTGCACCTGTAAAAGTAATTGCACCACCATTTACAAAACTTAATGGATAAAGACTTACATCTTCATTGGCAAAACCTGCCCAAGGTTGTGAACCAGAAGGAGCATTGTAGAAGCTACCATCATATACTGTACCTCCGAACACGCCTGTGAATTCAACATCTGTAAATGTAGTTTCTTGAGCATATGAATACACAGATGTGCAAACAAAAATCAGAAGCGCTAAGGCTTTAAAACATGTAGTATTATAAGTCATAATTAAAATTAATTTTATGAAATGCATTTTGATTATTGTAGTATATACAATAAGTAATATTTATGTAAATATATTGTAAAATGTACTATAAGTACCATTTTAACATAAGAAATTCACCTTTTTTATAAGTGTACAAATCACACTATCTACTGCAAACTAGCACTATAGCTATAGTTTGTTGTTACATTCTGAACAAATATTTTTCTTCTTCTACAAGTTCCGCATATCGATCAGAATTAAATTTGAACAGATTTGCTGGTCGATGCTTGACATTGAATTGCTTCTCGTTAAGATTAATAAGCGGAATAGATTTGATTTTTTTACGAAAATTGGCTTTATCAAGACGTGAGTCAAATGAATATTCATACAACTGTTGCATCTCATTAAGTGTAAACTTTTCAGGCAACAAATCGAAACATATAGGTTCACGCTTCAACTTTTGACACAGAAGCTCAAAAGTAGATTCTATAATTTCATTGTGGTCAAATGCAAGTTGAGGGATGTCTCGAATAGGCAACCAGTTAACCTCTTCGGCCCAAGAGTCAGCAACAGCATGAACATCATCTTTTCTTACCAATGCAAAATAAGCATTTGTAATTACACGTCCTTGTGGATGTCTATCAGGTTTTCCGAATGTTTGTCCTGGGTGAAGCTTAACTCCCTCAACTTTAGTTAATTCTGTTAGGATCCTACTTGCAGCAGATGATAAATCTTCATCAGGATATACAAGGTCACCAGGAATAGCCCAATCTCCCATAAAAGGCTTCATTGCTCTTTTAATTAATAAAGCGTGAATCATACCTTTTTCATATCCAAAAATAACGCAATCCAAGGAAAAGGCGTAAGAGAAAAAATTATCAAACTTTATTTTATAAGCCATTACTTCTTGTTTTAATTTAAAATCTTTCTACAATTAACCTACAATAACATTAAACAATCTTGGCTCCCTGACATGATTCTCTTCAACATTCACAAATTCCAAATCTTACCGCGAAATTAGTGATTTCACAATTGAAAAACTCGAAAACTCAGAGGTGGTATAACTAAATCCAAAGTCCAATGGCGGTTTATACGCCTTAAGTCCATTAGACTTGCATCGGTCTACAATTCTAGGATGGTCATAGACAAGTTTCAAATTAAATCATTCAACACTCGGCGCCAAATGCAGCTAAAATCATCAATATGTCTGTAACATTAATAACTCCATCGATGTTAATGTCATTCACACACACACTAGCACAGCCATATTCAGTAAGAACAAGAAGTATATCTGTCACTGTAACAAGGCCATCATTATCTACATCTTCACTACATCCAGCATTTTCTTGATATACTCGAACATAATCCACAAGCATAACGGAAGGAAATTGTGTATTAGCATTGGGCGATCCAGGCCAATTACCACCAACAGCAAGGTTGATTAGAAAAAAAAATGGTTCATGAAACTCTTCCTTGGAGACAGAGTTCGAGCTTATATCCGCCTCATAATACATTGAATCATTCAGAAACCATTTAATACTTAAAGGAGACCACTCAATACTGTAAACATTAAATTCTCCTGCATTACATACAGCAGAACCGCCTGAATATTGGTGACCGTTGTTGTTGTAATGATGTGTTCCATGAATTATGGCCTCCGTATTAATATGTTCCATGATATCAATTTCACCACATTGAGGCCAGCTAACATTATCAATATTTCCGCCCAACATCCAAAAAGCAGGCCAAAGGCCTTGACCAATTGGAACTTGAATTCTTGCGTCCACCCTACCATACATAAACTCAAATAATCCTTTTGATTTAATTCTAGCAGATGTGTAATTGGCGGCACCAAATTGTTCATTCCTTGCTGTAATTTTTAAATAGCCATTATCTAACATCACGTTTGAAATACTATTTGTATAGTATTGCAATTCATTATTACCCCAACCCCATGATCCTTGACCAATATCATAATCCCACTTGGTAGGATCTAAATTCGAAGCTTCAAATTCATCAGACCAAACTAAACCTGTTTGATAATTGCAAGAACCATCATCATTTGTAGCGTTCGGATTATAATTATTTGCAGCTGCATCGGTACAACCTTCCGTTTCACCTGTACAAGGAGTTCCTCCGTATAATTCACACTCAGATGAACCAAACCACTCGTTAAAAAGACCAAATGAATTCGAATACATACATCCATTGCCAGGAGTATTTGCACACGAGTCATAAGTACACATTATATTTCCATTCTGATCCATTAATTGAGATGTTGCATTTACATTATAATCAACCGCTAAAGGATCTATACATCCGTAAACATCAGTTGATAAAAATGTAGCCGTAAGAGAGACATCTGTTAATGAAACTGGAGAGTCAGGAGTAGCTACGTACATCAGAAATGAACTGTATGTATTTGTACCCTGAGAGGGGAGTTCGATAGAATAAGGGGCATCATCCATTCCACTGACAGTAACAGAGACTGTATTAAAACTTGGCTCCGTATCTGGGTATGGATTATACTCAAATCTAAAATAGACTTCAGTGTCTGTTCCTGCCGTTGAACCCGTAAAGGTAATTTCACCACCATCTGCAAAGGTTATTGGATAAATACTCAAATCTTCATTTGCAAAACCACCCCAAACTTCAGAACCTGAAGGGAAGGTATAATAATTCCCATCATAGTTTGTTCCACCAAATACACCGGAGAATACAACCCCTGAATAGATAGTTTCTTGTGCGTAAGTATAAACTGAAGCACTAACTAAAAGTAAAAAAGAAAGAGTTTTAAAATATCGATATTTATGGTACATGGTTTAATTATTCGTAAACAATCATCGTCTAATATATAGTATACCGTACCATAAGTACGATTCTTATATAATTATTACTACAATTACTTACTTTTTTCTCAACGCACAAATGATACATTTGAAAACGTCCAAGAAAAATGGTTTATAATGTGTTAATGCTGAATAGACAACTTAAGGAAAGAGACACCATGATCATTGCTGAGCATTATCGTATACGTCCCAACTAAAAGGTATGATAAATCGAGGCTTATAGTACTTTGTAAAATCATGTAATCCTGAGCCAATACCATTCTTCCCGTAGCGTCAAAAACCTGCATACTTAATTCTTCCAACTCTGAGCTAATTTGTATTGTGACCTCTCCTGATGTTGGATTTGGAAACATTTCAAAAGCAAGCGGATCAAGCTCGTTCAATCCTGTCTGAAATACTTCTGATGAAGCAGTACATCCGTTTTCATCCGTTACATTAACCGTGTAGATGTCAAATTCCTGAATAGACTCTATATTATTAACTACAACTCCATCTGAATCAGTCCAAACAATAACAACCTGACCAACTCCACCTGATGTTGTTACAGTACCTACACCTATTCCATCTTCATAAGTAATAGAAGCAAGTGTAATAACTAAATAACAACAAGAACCATCATCATCAGTCGCATCCATATTGTAGTTTGAAGCCACCGAATCTGTACAACCATCAATCTCTAACTCATCACAAATGCTATCGCCGTCATTATCATTTAAACAGTCACCATTGCAATCATAAAACTCTACAGGGTATATACAAGAAGCATCGTCATAAGTAGCTAACGGATTATAGTTACAAGCTGTCATATCTATACAACCATAATCAGCACCTAATCCACCAAACATAACATCATCAAAATAATAAGTTGTTTCTCCAGCTACCGAACCCTCTGTCCCAAAATTAAAAAAGATAGAAGCCATATTATAAGTCCAACCCCAATCCAAACCAACACTCAATAACTCTGTGCCAGGAGCTTGATTTATAAAATCAAATTCTAATACTTCCCATTCTCCTGAAACAGTTGTATTTGATTCCGTTTCACACGTATGAGTAGGATCATTTGAATCTTCTACTTTCAATCGAATCGGCGTGCCCGCTTCTGGAGACCACACACGAACCGTCATTTTTGAATCTGTTAAGGATAAAGGAATGTCTGTTGAAAAACCGGCAGGAGTTCCTATAGTTGTCCCAGCCCAAGTTGCTGCTTGTGCTGTTTTCACAACTTGCATCACCATGTTAGGAGGATCAAACGGATCTGTGACTAACGTGGAGACATTGGCACCAAAGTCAGACATTGTATAATTGATTGTAGGATCTTCAAAAGTAACAGGAAGATCAATTTGTATTCCGTATTCACAAGAACCATCCTCAATCGTAGCATCTTCATTATAATTAGAAGCTGCAGTATCTGTACATCCAAAAACATCCGTTAATGAATATGTCGTTGTAAGAGAGACATCTGTTAATGAAACTGGAGAGTCAGGAGTAGCTACATACAACAGAAATGAACTATATGTATTTGCACCCTGAGAAGGGAGTTCGATAGAATAAGGGGCATCATTCATTCCACTGACAGTAACAGATACTGTGTTAAAACTTGGCTCCGTATCTGGGTATGGATTATACTCAAATCTAAAATAAACCTCAGCGTCTGTTCCTGCAGTTGAACCCGTAAAGGTGATTTCTCCACCATCCGTGAAGGTCAATGGATAAATGCTCACATCTTCATTTGCAAAGCCACCCCATACTTCAGAACCTGAAGGGAAGGTGTAATAATTTCCGTCATAAGTGGTTCCACCAAACGTACCGGTGAATTCAATATCTGTAAATGTCGTTTCTTGTGCGAGAGTAAAAACAGAAGCACTAACTAAAAACAGAAAAGAAAGTGTCTTGAAATATATAGACTTATTGTACATGACTTAATTATTTGTAAATATTCAGAATCAAATATATGGTAAAAAGTACCATAAGTGACTTTCTGAAAATAATTAATCACAAATAGATCCGAAACCAGAGAGCAAGAGTAAAAGATCTGTAGTTCCCGCCAGCTGATCGCCATCGACATCACCTAGACAATCTTCAGAAAACATACAAGATCCATCGTCGTCATTTGCCAACTCGTTATAGTTCGTCGCATTTGGATACATACACCCAAAGACTAAGCTAGAACAGGGCTCACATTGCCCGAAAACATCTGAAGGGTTGGGTGAATCTACAAGCCACGATCTTTGAGCATATGTTGTAAAGTCTGTTACTGGGGCACAACTCCCTCCTGCCATCATATCGTCGAGTAAGTCTTCCTCTACTCCGTCAACGATCCATAAGTAATCCAAATCATCCGTTGGAGCTGGATCGAAAGTCAAAGCCCATGTACCATTTCCATTGTCAGTTGCAAGTGGCCCCATCGTTAAATCCCAATTCCACAGAGCTCCTGTCAGCCTTACTTCTGCTGCGGTAGCCAAACATAAGTCAACAGTTAATACAAGAACAGGCTGAACTAAAGCACAATCAACACAGCTATTAAAACAAGTTGTTGTGAGTGTTTCCGAAACTCCAGAACGAGAGTGGATTCTATTTGTCCCTCCCACTCCATTATCAACTCCACATCCTAGATTAATAAAATCAGCACTTTCTTCACCTGTATAATCTGTAACTCCTCCAACAAAAGGATTGCCATTGTTAAACTTAAACTGAATATCCGCGGCTCCACTTACGGTTGTAGTCACTGTGTATATCCCATCTCCGTCAGCATCACTCATCAAGATAGCTCCTGCTTGCCAAGCAGGTGATGTAAATGACCCCATTAAGTATACCCCATCTGTATCAACTGAAATTTGAGATGCATCAATTGAGAAAGTAATGTCTGCAGGATCCGGGTCTATCAAACAGGTTTCGCTACACTGTCCGAAGCATCCTGTTACAGAAAACGCGGCATCATTTTCAATAAAAGAAAACGAGCGATTGCCACCGCAAGTGAGCTCTTCCCAACCATCTACACCATTTTGAAATTTAAATTCATAGGTAGAGGCTTCAAGTGCTTTCGTGATAGACCAAGATCCGTCTCCATTATCTACCATCGCTTCTCCAGCCCAACCATTTAAAGATCCAGCCAAAAACATCCCATCATCAGCTACTGAAATATTTTCAGTTAAGACAGTCAAGGTTACCTCTGTTGTAATAGCTGTTATACCGCAAGCTTGGCAAGACCCGTAGCATACTACATCTAAAACAGCATCAGAATCTGTGACATCGAATGCTCTGTTGTTATTATCGATAGGATTTCCACATGCAGGAGGAACACTCTCTGCATAATCCCAAGATGGACCATTTAGGTATTTCCATTGAATATTCGTATTGGCATCAACGATTACGGTATGTGTGAAAATACCATCGCCATCGTCATCAATTAATTGTGAAGCGCCCGCAATCCATCCCTGAAAAGACCCTGCAATAAATACTCCGGCTGGATTTGCTCCTTCCTCCGTCATATCGACTTGGAAAGTAATTGAGACTTGTTGAGCTGAAAGACTTGTTGCAAAAAAGCAAGTAATAAAAGAAAAAAACAGGAGTTTCATCGTTGAAATATTAAGAGGTTATTTCAAATATAAGTGCTTCGTGTACAACTTACACTAGTTATATCGCGAAAATTGAAAAATAAATGCGTAGATTTTCCGCATCAAAATATATTACTTATGACGAATCAAGATACAAATTATAGCGCACTAACAACTCTGACTACGGTATTCTTCTTTTGGGGATTTATTGCTGCTGGGAATAGTATTTTTATTCCTTTTTGTAAAAATTATTTTTCTTTAGACCAATTCCAATCTCAGCTTATAGACTTTGCCTTTTACCTAGCATATTTTCTAGGCGCATTGGGTTTATTCGTCGTAGGATCTCGTAAAAACAAAGATATTGTAGGTAGTTGGGGTTATAAAAAGAGCACGGTTTACGGTCTTCTTTTCTCCGCACTAGGAGCTGGAACTATGATTGTGTCCGTTTATTTGAACACTTTTACAGGAATGCTCCTGGGATTATTTATTGTCGCCCTGGGGTTCTCACTGCAGCAAACCTCTACCAACCCTTTTATGGTTGCTTTAGGTGACCCTAAAACGGGCAGCAACAGAATTAACCTTGGCGGTGCTATCAATTCATTGGGGACAACATTAGGTCCGATCATTATTGCTTTAGCGCTATTTGGATCTGCTGCTGCAGTAAATGATGACATGATTGCTTCTTTAAGCTTAAGCAAAGTGATTGTTTTATATGGAGCCGTAGGATTATTATTTCTCGCACTAGCTACTATTTTAAGCAAATCGAAAAGCGTTCCTGCTGGGATTTCGGAAGAAACCCCTGAGAAAGCAAACCAAGCTATCTTAACTCTGTTAACGATGACTGTTTTACTCGCAGCCTGTTTCGCCCCTGTTTTCAATAGCTACAGGTTTGACTTCTCCGAAGTTGAAATGCCTGGCGTTGAGATGACCAGGATGCTATGGCTCGCTGGTGGTCTTGCCGTTATAGTCACAGGAATTCTATTTGCACACTTTAAATCATCTCGCAATTCTAACGGTTGGGGAGCAATGAAGTACCCGCAGCTTACACTAGGTATGCTCGCTATTTTCGTATATGTAGGTGTCGAAGTTGCTATCGGATCTAACCTGGGGGAATTTTTAAAGCAGCCAGAGTTCGGCGGTTTTGAGTCATCTCAGATTACACCTTTTGTAGCCATGTTTTGGGGAAGTTTAATGATAGGACGTTGGGTGGGAGCCGTAAATGTTTTCCCTTTGACTTCTATACAGAAGAACATTCTAAAGTTCGTCGTTCCATTTGTAGCTTTCGGAGTCGTTATGGGCGCCACATACCTCGCAGGTTATGACATCTCTGCCCTCAAATGGTACTTCCTTTGCATCTTAGTCCAAATAGCTGCGTTCTTCCTCACGAAAGACAAGCCTGCCTATACGCTCAGTATTTTTGGCCTTATGGGACTCATTTCTATAATTATAGCTCTCAATACTACTGGTCTTGTTGCCGTTTACGCTCTACTTGCTTGCGGACTTGCATGTTCCATCATGTGGCCATGTATCTTTTCTTTAGCGATAGCTGGACTTGGGAAGTACACTACCCAAGGATCTGCATTCCTCGTAATGATGATTCTCGGAGGTGCCATAATCCCTCCTATCCAAGGAAAACTTGCCGACATCGAATCAGTGGGAATTCAAAACTCCTTTGTTATCGGAGGACTGTGCTTTGCGTATCTAGTTTACTACGCATGGTTTGCAAAACGTTCACTCAACAAACAAGGATTAAATTTCGAGTAACAATAATTAGCTTGTCGTTATAAAGATCTTTCTCTCTTCAATGCGCTTCATTGCCTTATCTGCTGCATTACACATAGATTTCTCTTCCGTGTAACTATTGAACAACATTTGTTTTATCGCTTCTACTGCATCTATGCGCTCTTTTTCGGAGTTCATAAATCTTTCAGCGAGCCTAATTGCTATGTAGTGCATGCCTTTTGATTGAGCTTCATCGAATAAAATTCCCACACCGAGATCAAACAAGAGAGGACTGAATTTGCCCCATTCCAATTCATTGATCTTAATCTCTACAAGAATTTTAAGGAGTTCTCTTTGAACTGACCCATCTTCTGAAGCATGCAGAACATCTATTAACTGCTCAACTTTAGGCTCAATTAATTTCGTGTGTCTCAAGAAGATGTGATGGAGCACCCAAGCCGCTTTTCTGTTTCTGGGTTTGGGATATTTACACGCCTCTATTAAAGCAGGTACCCAAGTTTTATCCACAGTTGCATAGTCAGCCAGTTCGACAACCTTCTCTATACCTATTGCTGTTATTAACTCCTCTAACCTTGGATGTAAACTCATCGAAACCTGTTATGTTATTTTGATCGTTGAAAATTCAATTTACAACCAAACTATATACATTTATAGAACTTTAAATTTAAGGTGAGGATTAAACTTTACTTCTTTAGAAAAGAAATATATTTCATTGAGCAAAATACAACCTATGCTGAAGATTCCAATTGCTCCTAATTCTATTCAAAAAGGTGTTCCTTTAAAATTATTGTTGGACGAAGAGGCTATTTCTCAATTGGCTCAGAACATCAATTTTGTTTATCCAGCTTTTAACCCATCATCCTTTATAAGTAAAACCTTGAAAGGGTTAGAAGACTTAAGCTTAAAAGAAAGAAGTTCTCACATTGCCAAGTCATTGAAGGCTTTTTTACCTCCAGTTTACTCTGAAGCGATTGAAATAGTATTGAACTCCCTGGCACCTCCTCTAAAGAAAACCGAAGGCAACGGGTTGGCTGGGTTGTTTTATATGCCACACTGTAGTTTTATTGAGGAATTTGGTGGGGACATCGCCTACAATAATAATATTGATCCGTTTGATATCTCTATGAGCGCTCAGTATAAATTAACCACAAGATTTACCTGCGAATACTCTATCAGACCTTTTATCGTGAATGATGAAAGAAGAACGCTACAACTATTGTACAGATGGATGAAAGATAAAAACCCACATGTCCGAAGACTTTGTTCAGAAGGAACAAGACCCCGATTACCGTGGTCAAAGAAAATTGATTCATTCATCTCCAATCCTGAACCTTGTATTCCGATTTTGGAACAATTAAAAAATGATCCTGATCTATACGTTCGAAGAAGTGTGGCTAACCACGTAGGAGATATTGCAAAAGACAATCTCGAGGTAGCTTTATCTATCTGTAAAAAGTGGCTCGACAATGCTTCTCCTGAACTTAAATGGGTCATCCGACATGCACTACGCAATCCCGTTAAGAGAAAAGTAAAAAAAGCAATTGAGCTCAGGAATTCTGCGAAATAAATAGTTGCTATCTTTATTTTTCCTTTTACAATTAAGATTTTTATGAAAAACTATATTCTAGTATTTTGCGTTTTTCTCCTGTATGCATGCAATGTCGAAACATCTAATATGGGGGATATATCGGCTCATCTAAAGGAGGATTTCACACAATACGTGAATCCATTTATAGGGACAAGTAAAATGGGGCATGTATTCCCTGGCGCTACAGCTCCATTCGGAATGGTGCAATTAAGTCCTCAAACAAATTTTGAACTTATGCTCAATGAAGACGGTAGTTATAATTCAGATACTTATAAATATTGTGCCGGATACCAACATCAAGATTCTACCATAATTGGTTTTGCACACACTAACTTTAGTGGAACTGGACATTCTGATTTGGGGGACTTCTTGGTCATGCCTACAACAGGAGAATTGGTGCTTGACCCTATTCTAAACACAGCAAAAGGGAAAGGTTTTTACTCTACTTTTTCTCATGACCATGAAGCAGCCTCCCCTGGATATTATAAGGTGAACCTGGACAGCTATAATATTCAAGCTGAGCTTACCGCCAGCTCTCGCGTAGGCTACCATAAGTATACATTTCCTAAATCTGACGAGGCGCACATTATTCTTGACATGGTGTACAATGTGTATCACCACGACAATAAAAATGTTTGGACTTTCATTCGGGTAGAAAACGACTCTCTTGTAACGGGATATAGACAAACCAAGGGATGGGCTCGGACAAAAAAAGTGTTTTTTGCGATGCAGTTTTCAAAACCATTTAAAAGTTATGGCCACAAGAAATACAACGAAGAAACATACGATGGATTTTACCGGCGATTCAATCAAGAAGAAAATTTCCCTGAAATCGCTGGAAAAGATGTAAGAGCGTATTTTAATTTCAACACCGAAGAAAGTGAAAGCATAGAGATGAAATTCGCTTTATCCTCAGTAAGTTCAGACGGAGCATTGAAAAACCTTAAGACAGAAATACCCCATTGGGATTTCAACAAAACGAAAGAGGAAACCCAAGCAAAGTGGAACGAAGAACTCTCAAAAATCAATGTGACTACTTTATCCTTGGATGATAAAAAGACCTTTTATTCAGCATTGTATCACACAAATTTATCGCCAATTATTTATGAAGATGTAGATGGAAAATATCGTGGTTTAGACCAAAACATTCATTCCTCAGATGGATTCACAAATTACACTATTTTCTCACTCTGGGACACTTATCGTGCGCTTCACCCTTTGTTTAATATTACGCAGCCAGAGCGCAACAACGACATGATCAAATCTATGCTTGCGCATCACGACGAGAGTGTACACGACATGCTACCGATATGGAGCCATTATGCAAATGAAAATTGGTGTATGATCGGATATCATGCCACATCTGTTATTGCAGATGCGATGGCAAAAAACGTCGGCGACTTTAATCACGAGCGCGCATTACAAGCCTCTGTAAATACTGCAAACGTAAGATATTTTGATGGTTTAGGCGACTATATTGACTATGAATATGTCCCCGATGACAAAAGCCATTCTTCTGTTTCTAAAACATTAGAGTATGCCTATAACGATTGGTGCATCGCTCAAATGGCGATACAAATTGGTGATGATTCTATTGCTGAAGCATTCATGAAGCGTTCAGAATACTATAACAACGTCTTTGATGCGAGCACTGGATATATGAGACCTCGACTCTCTAATAGAGATTTCAGAGAAGATTTCGACCCTATGGATACACATGGCCAAGGGTTTATCGAGGGCAATGCTTGGAACTATGGACTATATGTACCTCAAAATATTGACAAAATGGTGGATATGATGGGAGGCAAAGAGAGCTTCACACAACACCTCGACTCCCTTTTCACAATGCAGATCGACGAAAAATATATTGAAAAACATGAGGATATTACGCGAGATGGAATCATCGGCAATTATGTTCATGGAAACGAGCCTGGACACCATATCCCTTATCTATACAATTGGACTGGTCACCCTGAAAAAACCCAAGAACGAGTACGTATGATTATGCAAACGATGTATGACCCGACCGTCGAAGGCCTTTGCGGAAATGATGACGCCGGGCAGATGAGCGCGTGGTATATTCTAAGTGCGCTTGGTTTTTACAGCGTGACTCCAGGCGCATCAGATTATGCGATAGGAAGTCCAATGGTAAAGGATGCACTGATCACATTCCCCAACGGAAAAACCACAAAGATTGTCGCTCGGAATCAAAGCACAGAAAATATCTACGTATCAAGTGTTACCGTTAATGGAGAAAACGTGGAAAACAACACTTTAACTCACAAGGAACTCACGAGTGGTGGCGAAATCATCTTTGAAATGGCAGCCACGGCGCCCACTTCAAATCATCTTGAATAAAACTTTAGTTTACTATAAATCTTTTGATGTCGTGGTGCACCCTTCCGTTACATAACACGTTAAGCTGAAAAACGTAAGCTCCAGAAGCAAGCTTTCCTGAGCCTGGTTGTAAAGCGATTTGATGGCTCCCTTCATTCATCCTTCCGAGGGTTTTCTCATACACTTTACTCCCACTGATCGCATAGATAGAGATTTCAACATCTGAAGAAGTCAGTAAATTCAAGGAAATCTTTGAATCGGCTGAAATGGGGTTCGGGACTGGGTCTCCAAGAGAAAATATTTTGGCGGCTTCTCGCTCCAAATACCCAACTCCATTCACCCCCTCTCCTTCTATAGCTACCTCAATTTCGCTTAAATAAGACTGTAGTTCCTCATCCCAAACCAGAGACGCAAGTTGATGTTCATATCCATCGTTAAAAGCACCATCAACTTCAGGTGTCATAGGATCTGGACCTTGGGTATGTATGGTCGGGTTGTTCGTCGCTATATCTACTGCCGCTTGGTGAGGCCACGTAAATTGTGAGACTGCTGCAGACGAAGAACTGACATGGACTTGAAAGTGCATGTGTACAACACGCCCGGGATACCACCCAGGCAAGATCGAAATAAACTCAACATCACCATTGTCATCTGTGATTTGGTATCCACGCATATAGGTCTGACCTTCACTTCCAAATGCAGAATACCCTGAGTAATCTCCATTGACATCACACGCCCATAAGTTCACGCGCAGGTTAGGCATGGGCTGACAATTATCAACGCCCACAACACGCATACGTTGAATCACGCGTATCCCAGGCCTCCCTTCTGTAATGTCTTGCCTGAAGAAAAAAGTGTTGTCCGACAAATCGAGCGGAAATGGACCTGCCGTCTCAGATGGAATCAATGAGCACCCCCCTTTACCACCTGCCGGTTTTTGGGACAATTGTGATGCTGCTGCAACAATGGGAGCAGAAACGATGGCTCCACTGGCCAAGCCTAAAGAACGAAGGAATGATTTTCTTTTCATACTACTAATCTAATCAACTATATCCTATTGTATAGAAGAATTGAAAAATATCTAGCGTTAAAAATTAAAAGCTGTGAATTAACTCATCATTTAGCCTTACCTGCTAAATCTCTTTATTGATATCTTTACAGAATGATTTATCAATAGACCATATGCAATAGATGAAGTATATACTTAAGCATTGGCTTTTAACAGGGCTCATTTTTTTAATGCCTGCTGTATACCTGTGTCAATTGGTCATTTCTGAAGTGTCTCCTTTTGGAAGTTTTAATGATGTGATGGGAGATAGTTATGATTGGATAGAATTCTATAATTCCAGTACAGACACTGTTCTCTTATCAGATTATCAGATATCTGATGACTCTGATAATTGGGGAAAATGGATTCTCCCCAATGATCATTTACCACCTGACTCGACAATGTTATTCCTAGCTTCGGGTAAGGATAAACGGTATGTCGTTGATCATTGGGAGCAGATTATAGGTGATGGCTCGTTATGTAGATACATCATACCAAATTCACAGGTAGAAAATGATTGGTCTTCACTCAACTTTGATGATACCTCATGGCAGATGGGACCTTTGTCTCTTGGATATGGTGACAATGATGACAATACCGTTACAGAAAATGTAACTTCCGTTTTTATTAGAAGACAGTTTGAAATTGATTCATTTGACAATGTCAAATACTTGGCCTTTCATATGGATTATGATGATGGTTTCATCGCCTATATTAATGGTGTTGAAATTGCCAGATCTCCCAATATGTCTAATGTTATGGGGGGATATGATGACTTAGCCGAAATTGAAAATGAAGCAGTCATATACTCCGGAGGAGAACCGGATGCATCTATTTTTGATCATGAATTTCTAACTGAAAACATGATTGAGGGGAATAATATTCTGTCTATTCAAGTTCATAATGCATCCGCTAATTCTTCTGATTTAACTGCAAGGCCGTTTCTCCATATTGGTGTTGTTGACGAGCTTAATCTTGGCAACGATGCCCCATCAAATTGGTGGACCATACCTGAAACGTATTTCCACACCAATTTTAAATTAAGTACTGGAGAGCCTCTTATCTTAAGTCGCATCAATAATTCTCTCATAGATGTGATCTCAATAAACGAGAATTTAAGAGACGAATTAAGCATGGGGTATAGTGGATTCAACTATAATTCAATTTGCTATTATGACAATCCTACACCAGGTTTTAGCAATGAAAATAGCTGGTGTTATAGTGGTATCGAGAACGAGCCGGAGTTCACAATTCCTTCAGGCTGGTATGATGAAGACATTAATGTTAGTATACAAACGAGTAATCCCAATGCCACGATCAAGTTTACTCAAAATGGTGATGAACCAGACAGCAACGACGAAGAATATTCCTCCCCGATTTCATTGTATGAGACGTCTATTGTAAGCGCTAAGGCTTTCAGTACTACCAACAAACTCCCCAGCTCAACTTCAGATGCGATTTATTTAGTAAATGAGCAACAAACGGGAATGAACGTGTTTTCGATCATTACTGATTCTTTGAATTTGTGGGATTGGGAAACCGGGATATATGTTATAGGTGAAAACGCCTCTTCTGAATACCCATATTTTGGAAGTAATTTTTGGCAACCATGGTCTAAAAAATCAAGATTAAAATATTTCAATTCTGAGGGTATACTTAAGTCCGAAGAGATCATTGACTTGGAAATTCATGGTGGGTGGTCTAGAGCTGAACCTCAAAAATCCTTTAGATTAGATTTTAAAAATGAATATTCAGGGTTATTTGAGCATCCTATCATGATGAATAAACCTGAAATTACGAGCTTTAATAATTTAAACCTCAGGAATGGAGGGCAGCATGTTTGGAGTGATAAATTACAAGATGCAATCATTTCAAATGTTACAAGAGGGACTCATATTTCTTATTCGTCATGGGAGCCAGCTATTTTATATTTGAACGGCGACTTTTGGGGGATTTATGGGGTTAGGGAAAAGATTGATGAGCATTATGTGGAAAATAATTTTGCTGTTCCTTCTGAATCAGTTGATTTAATTAACTCATTTGGCGTTCTCAATGGAGAAGGTTTGAGCTTTAATTCAGATGCCGAGCAAATTCTCGATTTAGATCCAGAAAGTTTCGGTTTTATTAACGCCTTCGGCTCTGTTTTTGACCTAGACTCATATATAGATTATTTCATTTTTGAAACATATACCCAAAACTCAGATTGGATGGGTATTTTTTGGGGAGCAAATAACATTAAGCTTTTCCGTAGCAATGAATTAGACGGGAAATGGAGGTATGCGATGTATGATATGGATGCTTCATTTGGTTACTTTGGAGCTGGGCTTGCGGACAATTATATTGATTATGCTAGAAACCCAGGCTTCCCAAATGATCACAGCATGATTTTTAATCATGTTTTAGAAAACGATGATTTCAAATGTTTGTTTGTGAATCGATACGCTGACTTGCTCAACACAAGTTTCAGACAGGATTACTTTAACAATGTAGTGGATTCTATGTATTCTTTAATAACTGAAACGATGCCTTTACATATTCAAACATGGGATCAGATAGGATCATATAATGAGTGGCTATCTTCTGTTCAAGCAATTAAATATTACAATTATAATCGATTGAATCCTGCTAGAAATAACGTGATTAATTCTTTAGGACTACCAGGTAGAGTTGATTTGCTTCTTGACGTATTCCCTAATGGTGCAGGTAAAGTGAAAATATCATCTACAGTTCCTGAGACCTTTCCATGGACGGGAGTGTATTTCAAAGGCTGTCCTGTGCAAATTGAAGCCATAGCAAATGAAGGTTTTGGGTTTATTGAATGGCAATCTAACACTCACATTAATCTAGGAGCTATGGATGATTATTCTCAAACTGTAAATTTAGAATTGCTGTATGATGATGAATTTAAGGCGATTTTCCAACCATGTCCGAATACAATTTCTGTTACAATTCAACATGTTGGAGACCTCTTTATTCCTTTAATAAATGATTCATATGTAGTCTCCAGTTATGAATGGTTTTTAGATGGTATGCTTATAGGAAATGGTGCTTTTTACACCCCTCTATCATCTGGCGAATATCAACTTTATGTTGAAGTTAATGGCTGTCAATTTCAATCAGAAATTTTTGATTATGATGCAAATGGAATTGACCATTTACATTCAAATGAGATCTCAATCAGCCCAAACCCTGCATCAGAATATATCATCGTTAAAAAGCCTAAAGATGTGAGTCTATCGCTTACGATTACAGACATTCATGGACGTGAAACACATATTTCAAATTATCATCTAGACGAGATAGACAACAGGTTTGACATCAGTAATTTGAGCAGTGGACTGTATGAGATTATTCTTGAATCAGATAATGGACAATTCAGTTATCAGAAATTCATGAAAGAATAATGTCATTATTGAAAAACCCTAACGTAATCTATTGCCATATATACTGGGAATAATGTTGATTCATCCGGATATCCAGGCCAATTACCGCCAACGGCTACGTTTAAAATAAAGAAAAAGTCTTCGTTGAAAGGATATGCCTGACCGTTCATCTGTGTAGAATTGATGGTGAAAAATTCAACATCATCGAGGAGCCAAGTAATCTGGTTTTCTTGCCAATCGATTGAGAACACATGATACTCATCTGCAAATGTCTCCGGAAAAGGAAGTGATATACCGTTGCCACTGTATTGATGAACAGAGTTATTTGCGCCCCAATGTGAGGTGCCATGAACCCTTCTCGGATTTGTACCTACAAGTTCCATAATATCAATTTCTCCACAGGCAGGCCATCCCATGTTATCAATGTTTTCGCCTAACATCCAAATCGCAGGCCATAAGCCTTGACCTATAGGCAGTATCGCACGCACGTCTATACGACCATAGGTGAAGTTCTGTAGACCCTGGGATTTAAGTCTAGCCGATGTATACTGTCCATTGGATATTTCTCGCGCAACAATAAATAGATTGTCATTTTGCAAATACGCGTTGTCTTGAGTTTGGACATAGTTTTGTAATTCATTATTCCCCCATCCCGAATTCCCAGTTCCAAGGTCATAGGTCCAATTTGATGGGTTTATAGTCGTTCCTTCGAACTCATCAGACCAAACCAATTCCATACCATCATATGAATCTGCTGAGGTATAACCTTCATTCGTGATTTCCACTTCGGAGTCATCATTTTTTATGGTCCCTATAGCTTCTTGAGTGTTGTTTTTTAAGTAGCCCTGCGTTGGATTAGTTAGTACGACCTTAAACTGCTCGTCACTTTCAAGATATGTGTCAACAACGATTTCGACAGAGACCATCTTTTCAATTTCTCCAGGGACAAAAAGGACAGTCCCATTGCTAGAGATATAGTCTTCTCCAGCATAGGCAGAGATATCCTCAGTGTAATAGTCTACGGTAACAATCTCCGTATTTGGTGCGTCTAACTTAATTGTAAAATCGAAAACACTGTTGCTTTCATTTTCGTACGCACTTCGATCGTTTAGAAATTTTATTTCTGAATTAAAAGGCTCAGTTCCGGAATCTCCACAACTGTCACAACCAGTGAATAGAAGTAACGTCGCTAGATATAAGGTAATATTTTTCATAAGTTCACCCCAGACAATTATTTATTGAGCTACAAAAATATAGGTGAAAAATCCATCTCCTTGTGTACAATCGCCATTGCGTTGGGTTGAATGTAATACCAGCCTTGTCTCCGTAAGCTCTACAATATCATATGCGGGACCGGAATCCCATGTTCCAATAAACCAACAAAATTCATCTACAGTTGGTATAATAATTTGATTTTCTCCACTGGTTCCTGTTCCTTCTGAATATAGAAATGTTAGTTCGGGAACATCTAATTCATTTACGACATACCCTTCATAAGGATTCACAGTCCCTCCATTGTTGTTGTAAATAAATTCCCCGTCAAATGAAAATTGATAGGAGTCATCATATTGTTCATCAACCAATCCTCCTTGAGGAGAGCTGTACCAAGATGTAGAGTATGGGTCAGGGCCAACAGCAATGGCAGCGATCTCTGATGAAAATACCCAAGTCTTTTGATTATCACAACCCGTCAGTAGTTCCAACTCGCCATCACAGGGTAGTTCTAGAGTCTGTGAAATAGATACCATTTGAGAAGATTGTGACATCCCCCCTGCATTGTGAACTGTATAGGTTACTTCATATTCACCGGCTTGAGGATAAAATGCAGTATCAGATTCAAGTACAGAGGTAAGACCATTTCCGAATTCCCAAAGATGAAGAAATGAGTCCTCAGAAGACAACCCCGTTAAGACAACTCTGTTGGAATCATTTTCAAGATAACTCCACGAAAATGTTGCACTGGGGCCATCAGGCAAGTCTATCCCATCTTCTTCATATGGGGTACAAGCATAAATTAATACAACGGCAGAAAAAACAATAGCTATGTTGAACTTATTCATTTTAATAACCTGGATTTTGAATTAATACTCCTCCTGACAGAGAAATCTCAGCTAAAGGAATCGGAAATAACTCATGAGTTCCTGAAATAAACCCCTCGTCACCAAGAAGTTGATGACCTCGATTTTGACGAACAATATCGAAGAAGCGATGCCCCTCTAAGCCTAATTCTACTCGGCGTTCATGATATATCGCTTCTAGAAGATAAGGTCCTCCTGCAGTAACATCTGGTAGAATAGCAAGATCGCCACCTCTAGCCCTTGATCTAACCTGATTAACCATTTCAATGGCAATTCCAGTTGCGCCTGTATGATATGCAGCTTCAGCCCGAAGGAGCAAAACATCAGCGTACCTAATCACTCTATCGTTAGTCAATCCATTCGGATTAGGATCTCCTAAAGCAGCTGCTTCCTCTGCGGCAGTGTTAAAATATTTTTTACAGTAATACAAGTGCGGCATCCCTGTCGCTTCAAGTGTGAAAGGGCCACGATCACCCATCAAATCTCCAACTTGAAATACAGATGCACTAAGTCTTGGGTCACCATCTTCAAATTCATCAACGAAATTTTGTGTTGGAATATTAAATCCATAGCCTCCAAATTGACCTCTAGCTCTTTGAAATACATTTGTAAAAGTACCCTCTAGTTGATTTCCCCAATTACCACCTGAACCGCTCATATATTGAATTTCCCAAATAGAGCCCGAACCATTTTCGCCTAAACTTGAAAAAATATTTGCGTAGTTTAAATCTAAGAAGTACTCTCCTGAATTGTAGATCTCATCGGCTACAGCCATTGCATCATTCCATTTCTCTTGGTATACAAATGACTTTAAGAGAAGACTTGCTGCTGCGCCCCAATTGGCTCTTCCAGTTTCGCTTAATGGCCTCTCACTTCTTCTGGGCAAACCTAACATCGCTTGAGATAAATCCTCTTCAATAAATGCCCATGTTTCTTCTGCCGTGGATTTTACTTGTTGGTAATCACTGGGCGCAAGCAATCCATCTATAAGCGGGACTCCACCAAACATTGTTGTCAGATTGAAATACCAATACGCCCTAATAAATCTAATCTCACCCAACAACATATCCTTGGTATCGCTGTCCATCTCAATTCCTGGGATATTCTCCAGTGCGATGTTGCAATATGCGATTCCTTTATATGCAGTTTGCCACTCTCCCAGAACCAGTTTGCTGTCACTGGTGCCTTGAAATGATTCAAATTTCAATAAATCTGGCTCGTCTCCATCACCAGACCCTCCTTTGTGAGAGTCATCGGAAACAACATCTCCAAAGTACCATCTAAAATGCGGTGCATCACTTCCTACTCCTTGAAGCGGAGTGACTTCTTGTTGAAGGTTGTTATAGCAGGCAATGGTTGCAGATATGGCGTCATCTTCATTTTGATAAAAATTAGCTTCTGTGGATCCTACGAGCGGATTAATGTCCAGGAAGTCTTTTTTGCAAGACACCAAAGAAATGATAACGGCAAAAATGATGCTGCTATATGTTAATATTTGTTTCATGTTGCTCATTTAAAATGTCACGTTTACGCCACCCATAAATATTCGTGGGGAAGGATAGAAGCCTCTGTCTATGGCAATTTCTAATGTTCCCCTGGAACCTATTTCTGGGTCTAATCCGGAATACTGAGTGATGGTTAATAGATTCTGAGCTGAGATGTAGACTCTTACACTTGATGCTCCTATTTTCTGAGAGGTTGCATTATTTAGCGTGTAACCTAACTGCATATTTTTAATTCTGAAATAAGATCCATCTTCTACAAATCGGTCAGACACTCTGTTGTTTTGGTTCGGGTCTGTATGAGATATCCTAGGATACTCATTCGTAGATCCTTCACCAGTCCATCTCTCCAACGCTGATATTGGAAGATTTGTTGTATTGAGATCATATCTAAAAACACCATTGTAAATATCGTTTCCTTGAGAGCCTTGAAGAAAGACACTTAAATCGAAACCTTTATATTTTACTTCACAATTCATAGCATATGTGAAATCTGGATGAGGATTTCCGATCATCACTTTATCCTCACCATCTATTGTTCCATCTGCATTTTGATCTACAAAAATGACATCTCCCGCTTGCGCATTGGGTTGAGACATGTTTGCTTCAGCCTCTTCATTGGTTTGGAAAATACCTCCCGTCTCATATCCATAGAAATATGCGATGGGCATCCCAATTTCAGTGTATGAAACAAAATCACCTGCGCCGAACACATTTCCACTTGAGATAGGCTGTCCACCCTCACCTAATCCTGTGACTTCGTTTTTAATGAAAGAAATATTTCCTCCGAAACTGTAGCTCATCGGGTTGTCAAAATTTTTGTAGTTAACCGCAAGCTCTATACCTGAGTTTTTTGCGGACGCTACATTGGTCGCAGATGGATTAAATCCAACAACTCCTGGAACAGGTACGATAGCTAACATATCATTTGTGTTTTTAACAAAATAATCACAAACCATATTTAGTTTTCCTTGAAAAAGATCAACATCTAAGCCAACATTTGTCTGCTCTACTGTTTCCCATTTCAAATCTGGATTAGAAGTATTAACAGGGCCTGCTCCGTTGACAATTTGCTGATCTGTTCCGAAAGTGTAGTTGAGACCATTATAAACGATAGAAGTGTAATCAAAGCTTCCAATACCATCAGCATTACCATTTCTCCCCCAACTACCTCTTAGCTTGACAAATTCAATCCAATCCTTTTCAACAACCCATGGCAACTCTGTTAAGTTAAATGCTGCAGAAAAAGAAGGGAAGACACCATATCTATTGTTTTCCCCAAACTTTGATGACCCATCTCTCCTCACTGTACCTGAGAATGACCACTGGTCACCTATTTCATAATTTGTCCTTATAAACGTTGATAGGAAAGCAGACTGACTTATCCCACCACTAGATTGAGGAGCTTGTTCTGCAGAATTAATGCTGTTGTTTAAAAAAGCTTGGTCTGGGTTATTCGTAGCGAGGCTATCTCTCACACCAACAAGATTTGAGTATTCGTTATATAAGGCAGAATACCCAGCTATAACACCAAGTTTATTACCATTTTTGAGGTCTTGATCATATGACACAAGATTTTCCCATTGCCAATTTGTGTATTTGTTTTCAGATTGAATGAGGACATTCGTCTCTCTCCATTCATATGCTGGTCTATTTGGATCATTAGAGCCAATCCCAAGATCAAAAGTTGGCATAAAAATCTTTTGAGACCCAAGCGATAAATCCGCTGAGAAAGTTGATTTATAAGAAAGATTTTGAAGAATATCATATTCGGCAAAAGCACTTCCAACAAATCTATTCGTAGTCCAATTGTCAAACGTGTTGGCAATTTGATTTGCAGGATTTGCAATATCTGAGTCAATCAAATTAGAGTATGCAAAAGTACCATCCGGGCGAGTCGCAGGAGTGACAGGATCCATATTCAAGGCTCTTACGACAGGAGTTGCGAATTCATTATTTTCACCCAGTGCATTACGGTTAAGATTCGTGAAATTAATATTCTGTCCCATTCGCAATCTGTCAGTACCATCTTGAGTGGAAGATATTCTAAACGTATATCTTTCAAACTGACTTTTTTCTCCACCAATGATTCCATCCTGAAGAAAATAACTACCACCCACAGCGGTTGAACTTGACTCAGTACCACTGGTAAAGTTAAAGGCATGATTCATCATAGGAGCTCTTTCGAAGATTTCCTTTTGCCAATGCGTTCCTTCACCCAAATCTTCTGGAGACAGTAAATCAGAATATGGTGCGTAACCTGCAGCGGATCTGCTTTCATTCATTAAGATTGCATACTCTTCAGCATTTAGTAAAGACATATATTTCGACGGCTCCTGCATTCCATAATAAGTGTCATATTTAATTTGAGCCTGCTGATTTTTCTTGCCTTTCTTTGTTGTGACTAGAATAACGCCATTTCCTCCTCTAGCACCATATATAGCAGCAGATGCCGCGTCTTTGAGTACAGTAATAGATTCAATATCTGAAGCATTTAAATAATCTATTCCAAAACTAGGAATACCATCGACTACAAATAATGGCTCAGAATTGTTAAGAGAACCAGTCCCTCGAATTCTAATAGATTGTGTACTTCCAGGCTGTCCAGAATTTTGTGAAACTTGCACGCCAGAAGTTCTTCCTTGAAGTGCTTGTTCAGTCCTAAGTACAGGAAGGGAAGTGATTTCTTTTGTGTCAATCGTTGAAACGGCTCCTGAAATTTTACTTCTTTCCTGATTGCCATATCCCATAACAACAGCTTCTTCTAGTCCAGCAACATCTAGTTTAAGATTAATATTGACAACTTTCGCTTCTGTCTGCGCTTCAGGTTCTATAATAATCTCCTGTTTAATATATCCAATAGATGAGAATAGAAGAACGGGTGATGTTGAAGAAGTCGTAATTGAATAATTACCCTCGGAATCTGTAAAAACACCATTGTATGTGTTTTTTTCTAAAACAGTTACTCCAGGTAGGCTTTCTCCACTAATTAAATCTTTTACTACTCCCGATACCGTAACATTTTGTCCAATAATTTGAGATGAAAAACAGAAGAAGAAAAAGGCAATAGATAATTTATTAATCATTTTAAATTGGATCATTTAGACTTTATAAGTCGAATAGAAGAAGATTCCTTCTCTGTAATTACACTGAGTATATATAATCCAGATTCGTAAGAACTTACATCAATAATTTCTTGTTCAGAAGGACCATTTATCTCTTTTCTGAAGATCATTTTCCCTGCTATATCATTAATTATTAGCATTTTATCCAGCTGACTGTTTCCTTGGAATTTTAATGTCACAAAGTCTTCAGATACAGTAGGGTAAATGCTGAAAAGGAGATCTTGTGTCTCTTCAATTATATTTTCGGGCAAACATCCTTCACAAGAATTAAAACATACCGTGCCTACTTGAACTTCCGATACAGTAGCATCTAATTCAATGACCCGGTTTGTAAATCCATCAGTCGTAATCGTGCACTGAGCATCTTCGATAGCGTCAAGGTTCTCTGTACCATCCCATCCTCCGTTGTTGAATTTGTATTCGTGGATACCTTCCGAGAGATCAACAGTTACTTCATAGACACCGTCTCCATTATCATCGATCATTTGAACTGATGTACCATCCCATCCGTCAATACTAGCGCCTGTAATGTATAATGACTCTTCTACAAGTTCTTGATTCATGTCTACACTAAACGTTACCGCCACGTCATCTTTCACTGGGTCGATACTACAAGCATCACAAGCGTTAAAGCAAACAACATCAAGAATTAATTCATCGCCAGAAGTTAATTCTACTACTCGGTTCACAAAGATGGTCTCACCATCAATAGTTGTCACTGTACATGCGCTATCCGCTTCAGTTTCCAATGATTCTGTGCCATCCCAACCGCCGTTATTGAATTTATATTCGTGAGTCCCTAGATTTAGCTCTGTGGTGTAGGTGTATATGCCATCACCATCTGAATCATCCATGATTTCACATGTACCACACCAATTATCGATGATTTGTCCCGTGATGTATACAGGACCAAGGACTGTTTGTTGTGACATATCAACTTGAAATGTTACGCTAGCAGAATTTACACATTGTCCGGCAGTATAAGATGTTACTCCACCTTCATTAACAGCAACACAGTCGTTTGAATATGTAACACCATCACAACCACATACTAAATCTATGACTGTTGGACATACTGCCTCAGGATTTATCAATGACTCATCAACACAAGCGACAGTAGCACTACTGTTAAGCGTCACATTCGTCAATGTGACTGGAGAATCAAGAGTTGTTACATACAATAGGAATGAACTAAATGTATTGGCTCCTTGAGAAGGGATAGCCACTGTATAAGAAGCTTCCTCTGTTCCACTAACGGTGACAGCCACCGTGTTAAAACTTGGTTCAGTATCTGGGTATGGATTATATTCAAACCTAAAATACACTTCAGCGTCTGTTCCAGCAGTTGCCCCAGTAAATGTTATTTCGCCATCCTCTGAAAAACTCAACGGATAAAGGCTTACATCTTCATTGGCAAAACCTCCCCATGTTTCAGAACCTGTAGGATTTAAATATGTGTTTCCATCCATCGATGTGCCACCAAAAACTCCTGTGAATACAACATCCGTATTTGTTACTTGAGAAAAAGCGGTCAGCTGGATAAAGAAAAAAGATATATATAAAAAGTGCTTCATGACAATTGAAATGGTAAAATATAAACTAATAATGATTTAATAATTGATAAATATACTATGAAGTTTATTGTAAAATGTACAATAAGTCTATGTTTTCAAAACTTAAGTCGTCAAGAAGTGGAATCTTTCTTATTCTTTGAGGAGATCAAATGTCTTTGAAAGCTTATTTACACGGAGCTTAAAACTTCCAGATTCAATGATATAGTCATTGTCTATTCCGATAAAACCTAAGTCCTTAAGAGGTATTCTTATGGCAACATCTAAGGTCTCATTTGGACCAATGTTAACCCTCTTATATTGTCTTAATCTTTCAACTGAGGGAGTTATTGACGCAACAAGGTCTGAGATATAAACTTGTAAGACTTCTGTGGCATCACAGTCGCTCTTGTTAGAAATAGTCACAGTTAATTCAATTGTTTCATCAATCAAATAAGATGATTTATCTATTGTGATAGAATCAATACTTGCTTTACAATAAGACAATCCATAGCCAAAATTAAACTGGGGGTTAAAAGCATTTAAAGAGAAATCAGTATGAATATCTTCAGTGTGTTTCCTGAAATATGGAATGTGAGAAGATGCGTGTTTAGGCCAAGTAAATGGCAGCCTTCCTGTAGGGTTTACTTCACCGCTAATAATTTTTGACAACGCAACTCCACCATAATCGCCTGGCAAATATGCCATTATTATTCCATCGGCAATAGATTCAATCTCATTGAATGTCCTGGGCCTTCCTTCAATAAAAACATATATAATTTTTATACCTGTTGATTTCAGTGCTGTCGCTAGATCTTTTTGATTTTGAAATAACTCTAGGTCTTCAATATTTCCAGGTGTTTCAGTATATGGCATTTCTCCAAGAAATAAAATGGCATAATCTGGTGTTTGTAATTTTGTTTCCGAAACTATTTTCTCAATGTCGTATTCATCAAAGTCCATTTCTAACGGAAAATTGATGACCTGATCTTTCCCAAATTTTTGTATTAACGCTTCCGCTGCATTTGGTCTTTCTGAATTAGAATATTTAGGGTTATCTCCCTGCCAAGTTCCTGACCATCCTCCATTAAGTGCTAACAAACTGTTTGCCGTTGGTCCCGTAACAAGAATTTTGCGATCTAAGTCAATCGGAAGTGCCTCAGATTCATTTTTTAGAAGGGTTATAGACTCTTGAGCTGCTTGGAGAGTATAATTATTTTCATCACCTTCTTCAGAAATGAAGGCACTGGTTTTAGGGATAGGATTTTCGAACAATCCCAATTCTTGTTTTAAATTAAGTATCCGCCTCACACTTTCATCTATTCTAGCTTCCGAAATTTCACCATCTTTGACCAAGTCGAGAAGAATACCCGGAAATTCTAAATCTGTAGGGACCATGCTCATATCTATTCCTGCATTGATCGATAACTTAACAGCATCCCTGTAATTTTCAGCAACTTTATGCCTTGATACAAGGTATTTTATATCTTCCCAGTCGGTGACTAAGACACCCTCAAAACCTAATTCTACTCTAAGTAAATCGTGCAGTAATTTTTTATTTACATGTACAGGGATCCCATTTAATTCACCACTGTTAACCATGATCGTCTTAGCACCTGCATTTATAGCTCTTTCAAAAGGGGGAAGGAAATATTCTCTTAATTGCCTTTCCGGTATCCATGCTGGAGTTCTATCCTTCCCGCTTAATGGCATCCCATAACCATAAAAATGTTTTAATGTTGCAGCTATTGGATAGGGTCCTTCTTGATAACCTAAAACCATTGCTTCACCCATATCGGAAGTAAGTAATGGATCTTCTCCAAAAGTTTCCCAAAATCTAGGCCAACGTGGATCAATCCCTAAATCTAAAACAGGAGAGAAATTCCATGGAATTCCTGATTCAAAAACATCGCTCGCAGCATTTTCAGCAATTTTTCTAACAAGCTCGGCATTCCAAGTCGCAGCTAAACCAATTTGTTGAGGGCAAAGATCAGCACCTGAAGTATAGGTGGCTCCATGGATTGCGTCTATTCCATACAGAACGGGTACTCCCGATGTTTTTTCATTTGTTGCAGCATCTTGAATACTCTGGATAAAAGAGTTCCATTTTGACGGAGAGTAAGAGTGGCCACCTGAATTTAATATGCTCCCAATTTTTAAATCAACTATGGCTGTTTTTAATTTCTCTTCATTCAAGGTATGTGGTTCATCTAAAGTATATGGCCCACTGCCATCACACAACATGCCTAATGTTAGTTGAGTCATTTCACCAACCTTATCTTCTATAGATAAAGTGCCAATAAGGCTATCCAAGAATAAAATATTTGAATCTTGTGTTTTGTTTGTTGAGCTGTCGTTACAGCTAAATAAAAACAAAATAGCGATCGCCAAACAGGCATTTATATAGATGAATCTATTGCTCATATTTAAAAAATTTGTCAAACTTAGTCAAAAGCTTTGACTTAACTGACTAAAAAATAATTTTTGTTTTCTCAATATCTTCTTAAACACCACTATTTAATAATGGAAAACAAAAACAAAACCCCGCTATCTCAATGATAACGAGGTTGAATATATTTTAGTTGTGACCTCTAGGCTCTTATTTAGAACTTTTTTTTTCAATTCTATTAATACTGTTTTTTAAATCTTTAGCACCTATAAACACAACATAAGCAACTGCATCTGATTCAGAAGTTACCTTTGTATCATGCCAATTATTTGTTGCTCCAACAAAAGACTCACCTTTTTTGACAACCGTTGTCACTAAACCGCTGTCAGTTTCATGATTAATCGTAATTTCTCCTTCAATCATATAAACAACAGGTATAGCTTCATGCATATGTATTCCCGTACTTTCTCCTGAAGGAATTACTCTAATCGCTGAAGTGATTGTTGCATTAGAATCAGGAAAATTAATTTTATCTCCTAAAGTATTCTCAGTAACAGCTTGTAATAGGACTTTAGATTCATATTTATTTTCTTCTACTTCTGTAGAACATGCAAGAAGAAATACTGTAGTTAATGATAGTAATAATCTATTTTTCATATTTTAATTATTCAATTTAAACAAATATAGAATAAAAATAAACCGTTTATTTTTGAATAAAAATGGCTATAAAGATGAATAGCAGTATCTTGTAAGTTTAATTTTAAGATTATGAGATATTTACTTACTTTTTTGTTATGCGTCTTTACGTTGTCTCTCACTTTGCAATCCCAAACTCTTTCGGCTGACAACGACGGTGATGGCTGTGTAGCAACATCTGATTTAATGACTCTTTTAAGTCAATTTGGAGAGTGTTATAATAGCTCATTCACTTGCGGTGATTTTGTTTCTCACGACGGCTACGACTACAGTACAGTCTTAATCGGAGAGCAGTGTTGGTTTGCAGAAAACTGTCGTTTCCTCCCTGAAGTTTCACCTTCAAGTGAAAGTTCTGAGACTTCCCCCTACTACTATGTCTACGGCTACGAAGGAACTGATGTGGCAGCAGCAATGTCAACTTCTAACTACGAGACTTATGGAGTTCTTTACAACTGGCCTGCAGTGATGACAGAAGGCATTTGTCCAAGTGGTTGGCATATCCCATCAGATGGAGAGTTTACCGAGCTGACAGGTTTTTTAGGAGGAGAAAGTGTAGCAGGAGGTAAGATGAAAGAAGCTGGTTATGACCATTGGAACTCTCCAAATACTGGCGCTACTAATTCAAGCGGTTGGACTGGTTTACCAGGCGGCTACAGCTACTCCCAAGACACTATCAGTGGTTTCCTCGACGATGGGGATACCGGGCACTGGTGGTCTGCTTCCGTAAAGGTAACAGAGTCTGGTTCCTACTCATGGAATCGTTTACTGCACTACTACCTCGCCAATGTCAACCGAGACAGCAACGATCGAGGCAACGGCTTTTCTGCTCGTTGCGTCCGGGATGATTAAGGTCTGTGTTCAATCACTTTGAACCTCTCTCCCACCCAAACCGAAGTCCTTTCTTGGTGAGGGTAAAGTCACTTATAAACAAAATGTAAGCACAAGGATAGGCACAGTAAAAAAACAAACCCTCGCTATCTCAATGATAACAAGGGTTTATATATTTTAGTTGTGACCCTGTAGGGATTCGAACCCCAAACCTTCGCATCCGTAGTGCGATACTCTATCCAGTTGAGCTACAGGGCCAACCTATTCCGCGATGGACTAGCCACAATCGGACGGCAAAGATACTCACGTTCTTGTCCAATGCAACTTTTCTTGAGGTATTTCACAAAAAGTATGGAATTAAGAAATCCGCAACAGTGGCTAGGGTTGATAGTCATGATAAATCAAGACTAACGTCCTTTGCAATCACCGTTGCGGATCCTCCAGTCTTCATACCTGAACCGGGATGAAGCGCCTTTGAGGGGCTAGGGCACGAAGGCCCTAGTCTCTCTCCGGTCCGATCAATTTCAATGTTAATCTCAATCGAACGGCTGGTATCCTAAAGTGCTAATTCTGTGGGAACACAGAAGAAACGCCCTTCGGAAAACCGAGGCTTGCCTTAATTGGCTCCTCTCGGCGCTGCGCAGCTCTCACTGACGCTGTTTGAACTTAAGAAATACTTAGAACTTCGGGCTATAAGATTCGATTTTACTCTCATCTACATACTCCTAGGTTTTACCGTAAAAAAATAAACTCTTTCATGGTGCATTCCTCTGCTTTAGTCACATTTGAACTTAAGCTAACTTATGTTCAACTGCGTTTTTCAAATTGTAAACTAAAAATATGCAAAGCATATATTAGTGAAACCTTTCGGAATCTGTCCATTCTCAGGACTTAACGCATTTCAAAATCAAACCCCTCTTCTGCCGAAGCAGCTGAGGCAAGCAACCCTAACCTCAATCGGTAAGGAACCAAAGCGAATCAAATTGTGTCGATGTCTCTTCACGTTGAATACTTCCTAGTGTAACTTCTGGCATTCTTTCTCAAGATCACCTCCCTTTCAGGACCCCTTTCACCTCTCGGCTGCCTTCGTCTTAAATTAGATTTGCATCTTCTTCAGTTTCGATCGCTTTGGGGGATTAGCCACTTGCTTGAAACAAATAAGCAACTATTTTCCTATACAAATCAAATAATAAAGGGGGAAGGAATTCACAACGATTCCACATACGTTATAAACAATTGTTAATTAAGGCTTATCACACAGAAAAGTTACGCTTTAAAGTACCTAATGCTTACTGTAGCTGGTAATTCTTTAGGGAAAGTTCTAGAGCAAGACTGATCAATTGAAAGACCTGCTTCTGCCGCCATAGCATCATAGACAGGGACTTCTACAATATACTGATCAGCAAAACCATGAGTGGCATCATAAGCTGTAGCAGGCATATCGCCTTGACGATCTGCTGCAGCTTCAGGATCAATGGTATGTAGTTCGACTACAAGAAGACCGTGCTCTGCAACATATGGAGCCCAACGAAGAAAATGTTCTTTCAAACTTTGTTCAACATTTCTAAGCTTTAAACGTTCTCCTCTAAAAGAAAAAGCTCCAGTAGAGATTGCTCTATCTGGTCTATCAATAACAGGTCTATTGAAAATCCTATTGTGATCTAAGAAAGAACGCACACTCATTAAATCTCCCAAGCGGATTTGATGAACCCTCCAAATATCCATGGCAAGCTGATCTGGATCTCCTATATCTCCCCAAATAAAATGACCCTCTACACCTTCTTGTTTAAAGTGATCAGCTGTAGCAATGAGCGCTTCTTGGTTGAAATCAGCTCCAACTAACTCTAAAGGATGAGTCTCTAAATGCTGACCTCTAAGAGTAGAGGTCTTTATAACCTCAGAAAGGTGTAAAAGCAATGCTCCATTCCCACAACCCATATCACAAAGTCCAGATGGCTGCTTATCGAGTGGGGAGTTAAATACAGATTTAATAACCTCATCTAAATGGGTGAAATATGCCTTATGAGCACCTCCTGACCCCCAAACATTAAGAGTCCTATCCACATGAATTTCTGGTTCGCCTGGTTGAATCCGCCACAGATAAGATCCATTTCCGAAAATTAATTCTTTAGACCAAATAAATGTTTTCACGTACGAAGTTGTCACTCCATACGCAGAGGAACGCTTTAAAAAGAACGCTCCCATATCTGTATTATCCCACCCTAACAATACCAGAACTCTTCCCCAAGCTTCTTGCTTGGATGCATGCATTTTTAAAACAGCGGCATTGTGATCCTCCCATGATGAAATCGGCTTAGTACCGTGGATAGTTCCGAGAGTTACAAGAAAAGGAGCAACAAGTGCTCCTTCGAGGTGGCTTTTAATTCGAGACATTATCCCCTCATCTGGCATGTCTTTCCAAGCATCCATCAAAATCTCCATCGACATTAAATCACCTGGTGCTAAAGCTTTACCTGGTGTATTCCAAGATCCGACGATACACTTCATCCATTTTCTACCAGCGGCATACGAACTGTTGTGTAGGTACCAGTCCTTGGGAGTTTGACCAACGGCCGGCCTGTAATTTATCATATCTTCAGCTCGTGCAGCCTCGAGCAAACCTTGGGAACACAGCATCCTAAGCGCGACATTTAAATACCCAGAATTAGCTCGATATTCAGCCGCAAGTTGATCGACATCTCCTGAAGCATGAAAAACTCTCTCGAAAAGTCCCCATTCATGAAGAACAGGCACAACACCACACATCGCTAAACCATCAAGGTGATAGAACAGTTGTTTCCGTAAAGATCGTTTTTCGAATTTATCCAACATCTAGTCTTTCCTTTACTTACCCTGAAATGCACGAGCAACAGCTTCGTTATTAACTAAAATCGCAATCGTTTTTGCTCTGAAATATGCCATTGAAATATACTGATGCCCTCCATAAGGGTTATTCTGTCCCCAGCTATTCTTAATAATGAAATATTTATTACCTGATTGATCAGTTGCAAGTCCCGTGATATGCATAAGGTGGTCGTCCGTTGTCGTTTGGTTTTCAAAACCAATCTGACGAGACTCCTGAGTCACAACCTCTTCAACAATTTCCTCTTTCCAGAGTTTTTCCTCCTCCCCTTTAGCAGGCAATAAGGCCACACCATGACTAAAACTAAATCCCTTTTCACTTACATCAGCATCCCAAGCCACTGTATAACCAGCTGACAAGGCGCCCTCAACGACACGCTGCATCTCATCAATAGGCACGTTGAAGAACTCCCCACGGCTGAAGTTGTCTGGAATTTCAAGGATGAATTTTTTTCCAAATGGATGGTGCGTAAAGGAGGTGATATTAATGTATGAATACGGATCGATACCTAAATAATCTCTGAATGTTTCAGGTGTATACGTCTCACCCTCATACACAAAATCTACAGGAGCGACACCGATGTGTTCATCTAAAATTTCATCGATACCCTTCATCCAGTAGAGGTCAATCTTGCCGCTTGGTTTAGTAAGTATGCTGTCTACGGCAGCTTTAAGTGCCTTGTCCATTGCATCATGGTCATGAACTGTTTCACCATCTTTCAGTCCAGTGTAAACATTCTGTGGGACAAGACCCCAACCACTTGCCGCGTTAATCACATCATGAGCGAGAGACCCTGCGCTGAACTGATGCTTTCCCTGAAGGCGTATGTACATCTCTGCTTTAAGTGGATACGTATAGCGTACAGTAGCCATTTCACTCAAATCCACAACGTGACCACTTATACGTGCTGCCTCAGATTCCAGAAAGCTCGAAGCAGAATAACTCCAACACGTTCCAGTCCTATCTTGACTTTTAACAGAGGTCTCAGTCAGCTCAATCCTGGGAGTAAAAGTGTAAGAGAAATCTTGAGTATCTTGAGCCGTATAACTTGAAATTGAAGCAATTAAAATTGCTGAACATACGTGTTGTTTAATTTTCATGCGCTAAAAATACAAACTTGTGCCCCATGAATAAACTTTTCTCTCTATTAACAGTTGGTCTTATTGGATTAAGTACTTTTATCTCAGCCCAAACAACACCATACTTCCAGCAAACCGTAGACCACAATATTCATGTCAGTTTAAACGACACGGATCACGAACTTGATGCTGAGATTTGGACAACGTATACAAATAACAGTGGTGATGAACTGGAGTATTTGTGGTACCATGTATGGCCTAATGCATACAGCAGTGCAAAGAGTGCATTAGCTAAACAACAAATGCGTGGAGGTAATATGTTTCTCTTCTACGCTATGTCGAAAGACCTTGGTGGGATTGACGGCCTGGACTTCAAAGTGAATGGCGAGCCCGCTGAATGGGAGTTTCACGCTGAGCATCCAGACATCGTAAAGGTGCATCTTCGTGAACCTTTGAAGCCAGGCGAATCGATAGAACTTCACACACCCTTCAAAGTTCGCATCCCGAGTGGCAAGATCTCGCGCCTAGGACACATCGGGCAATCATATCAAATCACACAATGGTACCCTAAGCCCGCTGTTTATGATAGAGACGGTTGGCACGAGATGCCCTACCTAGATCAGGGAGAGTTCTATTCCGAGTTCGGTACATTTGACGTGACTATCACGCTACCGGCGAACTACACGATTGGCGCTACAGGAGATATGCCAGTCTCTGTGTTTACCGACAACGAATCTGAAATTGCTCGTCTCAACCAGCTCGACATCAACACGCGAGAATATTTCAAATCAAAAGATCTAAAAGGAGTTACCGACAACGAATCAAATGAATTTCCTGAATCTTCCCAGACTGTAAAAACCCTCCACTACCATCAAGAAAACGTTCACGATTTCGCGTGGTTCGCCGACAAGAGATTTAAAGTTCTGAAAGACTCTATAACGCTCCCCCACTCTGGCAGGTCGGTCACAACTTGGGTGATGTTCACCCCAAATGAAGAAGATCTTTGGCGTGACGCCTCAGACTATATTGGGAATGCTACCTACTATTACTCCCTCTGGAACGGCGACTATCCATACAATCAAGTCACGGCAATAGACGGCACAATCTCTGCTGGCGGCGGAATGGAATATCCAAACGTAACAGTCATCGGCGAGAGCGGAAGCGCGTTCGCATTAGATGTTGTGATCGCTCACGAAGTGGGGCACAACTGGTTTTACGGAATTCTTGGCTCCAATGAGAGAACAGATGCTTGGATGGATGAAGGCTTGAATTCTCTGAACGAAACACGGTACTTGTTAGAATCATACGAAGGGAAAGATCTGGGTCTTATTTCTTCAAGGCTTTCTGAAAAATGGATGAAGCGGCTTGATTTGATGGATTTTGAATACAGATGGATAGACGAACTGGCATCAATCATGCCAGCTAGATTTGGAATCACACAACCCCTTCAGTGTCATTCTGACGTTTTCTCCTCAAACAACTACGGTGCGATCGTCTATAAAAAAACAGCTGCTATTTTTGCATTCTTACAACAATACCTAGGCACAGAGACGTTCGATAAGGCGATGAGGCAATACTTCCAAGATTGGAAATTTAAGCACCCGTCCCCCATGGATTTACAAACTTCCATAGAGAGTTCTTGTGGCGAAGATTTAAGTTGGTTTTTCAATGACTGGATAAAAACCACAGGCAACAACGATTGGAAGATTACAGGCGGTAAGAAAACAGAAGATGGCAGCAGCGTAAATTTAGTCAACTCTGGCGATCTCACCTCACCTGTGGAAGTAGTAGCTTTTAAGGAAGACCAAGAAGTCGGTAGAGTTTGGGTAGAGCCATCTACTCCTGGCACTCGCGTTACTGTAGACATCCCTGGAGCTGGCGCTACATCAGTCGTACTAGATCCCGATCGTTACGACTTAGACTATGATAGGAAGAATAACAACTATCGATTTAATAGCTTATTAAGTAAAGTCGAACCACTTCAAGTACGCTTTGGTACCAGATTAGAAGATGGTACGAAGACTCAGGTGTTTTTTCTGCCAGTTATGGCATGGAACGCTCACAACAGAATGATGTTAGGGGCTACTTTCCACAATACCACCATACCGCTTAGGGATTTTGAATGGATGGTTACACCGCTTATCAGCAATCCCACTTTCAGTTTCAGCAATGAGCTTCAACTCTCAGGGTTTTCAAGACTGTCGTATCACACAGGTCCTTGGTCAATAAATCTTCGTGCTCGAAGATTTTCTACTTATGAATTTATAGATGATAACCTTCCCCTGGATAATCTGGTAATGGAAAATCCAACACCCATGAATCGGTTAAGTTTAAGCGTTATTAGAAAATTAAACGAGGTGATAAATTCAAAATGGGAATCCAAAATGAAATTTGAATCTGTTCTAGTGAATGGCTTTATGGATAGTAAAGAATATTCAGAGACTCCATTTAGGTCCTCGCATAGCTTTGCTTTTGACGCAATAAAAAAGCGAGGCAAGACCAAAGGACTAAAACAGAAAATGGGCTTCGAAACACGTCAGTTCATTACGATGGAACATCGTCTTGAGCCACCATCAACAGACATCAAACTTCCTCTATACAAAGATGTTTTTAATATTTCAACTGCATACTATCAAGCTACGAAGCGTATTGCCAATTCATCTAAAAAGATTAAACTGAAAATCTTATCTAGCATTATATTTCATGATGAAGATGAACATGTTTGGAATGGCCTTAATAACAATGCTCAAATCCCAACATCAGGATTTGGAGCTCAATTCGACCCAATGGCTGATAATTTACTTTTAGATAGAGGTGCATCGTCGGGATTGCTATCAGCCCAAACCCAACTAGAGCATGGAGCTCTGCCATTAAACAATTTTGCGAGAGATTGGATGTCAAGCGCGAAACTTGAATACGAATTTGCTAAATACTTATCAGTTTTTGGGGGCGCATTACTTTATGACAACGATAACTTCGACGCTGTTGCTGGATTTACTGGATATTTTGGCCCTTTCCAAATCCACATGCCTCTATACTCAATTTCCATGATGGACAAAATGGAATCTGATGATGAATCATATGCTCCCTATAAATACTGGATGTTCTCATTAAACTTGAATAAACTAAACCCGTGGGGCATCATCCGAAACACGAATTAATCAGAAAGATGCTCTGACAAAATCACCAATATGTGGTGGTATTAACCATGTTACATATAAAGCAATATTCCAGAGCTTTTCATTGTACCCACCCTCAGATGCGCCTAAAATAATATGATCTCTACTCACTCGTAAATTGGCCTCCAGATTACCACCCTCTTCGAACATTGCTTCAAGGCCTATCACTCCATAGAAACCTAAACCAGTAGATGTCAGGTTACTTCCAGCCCCACTAAATTGACCGCCGCCATTAAAAAAGGTGATGAGATCATAGGTGTTGGTCTCAATATTTATATAGTTTCTTTTGATTTGGACAGATGTTGCCGTCGCACCCAACTCAAATATCCATGCTGCCTGATCAATGATATATGCAGACGTTCGGTATCCAAGTGTTCCTATCATGCGTCGCTCTTGACCGAAGATTCCATATACCTTGATGTCGTTACTCCCCTGCCCTTGCCCAGGGAGCAAATCCGTTTCTAAAGTCCAAGGTCCAGCAGCCTTGAGGTTAACGGCATCTATGCTCATAACTAAGGCGCTTTCTGGATTCCAAAAATATAGCATTTTAAGCCCCAACATAAGTCCCGGGTCGTATGGCATTAAAAGCGGTGAGGAATCGTAAGGAATCCAGAAATTTCCACCACCAAGGTTGAGCATGTCGTTAATTTGGTTTGCAGTATTGCCTAAAGCAAGTCTTTCCTCTATTGAGTAAAGGGTCGCCTGATTGTCACCTAAATCGAACCACCCATCGCCGACATAGAAACTGCTGGAATTCGGATGCGCTCTGTAAACACCTAAATTCACTCCGAACTCCAAACCCTGACGGGTAGACACATATAAACCATCCTCATCATCCCAATTTTGGGAAAAACTCGTGAAGGGCAGAGACATCGCCAGAGACATTACAAAAAGGATAAATGACTTGATTTTCATATTTGCAAGGTACAACCAAGTAGCGATTGCCCTCTTTTAAACTGAAAGTAAAAATGGCAGCCCACTAGGAGCTGCCATAAAATTTCTTATAATATTAAAACTTAGTTTATCGATATCTTAACATATCCCACAATTGATGTCTGAACCATTTGTGTAGAGCGGGAATAATCAAGGATATTTTTAACAGAGGAAAGTCGAGGTCTTCTAATTCGATCAGAAAGTTCTTCGACCATAAAAGTAGTTTGCTTCATGCAATATGGATTTATAATTCTCCATTATAACGCACACTATTTTATGATATTGTACTGACTGTAAAATTAATACTGTGTTAATTGAATTCCATTTTCTGCGACTAACTTTTTTAGGTTAATTACGGCATAACGCATGCGACCTAAAGCTGTGTTAATGCTAACATCTGTACACTCAGAAATTTCCTTAAAACTTAGATCTTGATATATTCTCATTCTGAGAACTTCCTGCTGTTCAGCGGGAAGATGGTCAATTAATTTTTTAACGTCAGTATGAATTTGATCTACAACAAGTTTATCCTCGATGTTAGTATCCTCAGTACCTATAGTAGAAAAAACATCGTAATCCTCTCGACTGCGAACAAGGGGCATCTTTTTATTCCTACGAAAATGGTCTATAGCAATATTGTGAGCTATCCTCAGAATCCAAGGTCTGAACTTGCCAGACTCAACGTATTTACCCGATTTTAAAAGCCCCACGACTTTAATAAAGGTGTCTTGGAATAAGTCATTTGCAATATCGTTATTCCTCACAATGAAAAATATCTTCGTGAAAACACGATCTTGATGACGGGATAATAAAATTTCGAAGGCTTGCTCGTCACCGCCGCGGAACGCACGGATTAACTCGCTATCTGAAAATGATGCACGCATAACTCTACACTTTAAAGGTTCAATTTGTGCCAGGCGTTCTGACTCAATAAGGATCAATTAGAGTAGAAGTGTTTCTATACGTTTTGCTTTTTCTGATTTATACTTATCTAAATATACGATTATATTTCATATAAACAAAACTCAGCATAACTTTAGAGTGTTAAAAATAGCTAACTCATTTCTGATGGAGATAACGATTCGGGGCGCACGCATGCATAATTTGAAGAATATTGATGTTCGTATACCTAAGAAGAAACTCACTGTTATTACGGGCCTGAGCGGGTCTGGAAAGAGTTCCCTTGCTTTCAACACTCTTTATGCTGAAGGCCAAAGACGCTATGTCGAATCCCTCTCTTCTTACGCGAGACAATTCTTAGGACGCCTCGACAAACCCGATGTCGACTCCATTCACGGACTCTCCCCTGCTATTGCGATAGAACAAAAAACTTCTACTGGTGGTCCGAGAAGCACAGTGGGCACGAGAACGGAGGTTCACGATTACTTCAGGATGCTTTACGCCCGAATTGGAAAAACGTATAGCCCCATTTCCGGCGAGGAGGTAAAACGTGATAAGCCTGAAGATGTCTTAGAAAAAATACTTCGTAAAGAACCCGATACTCGTTTTATGATTGTTGCTCCTTTGATAGAAAAGGAAAACAGAAATAGGACAAAGCAACTAAAGCTCTTATTAGAGCAAGGATTTTCAAGAGTACTTTTCAATTCTAAAGCAACTCTAATAGATGAATTAATCGCTGTAAAAACCGAGAAAGTACTTCAAGACAACAAACTTCAAATTGTCATTGACAGGATGACAGTGTCTAATGCAAATGAAGAAAGTTCAAGAATACTAGATTCGTTAGAAACTGCTTTTTTTGAAGGAAATGGAAACTGTTCTGTAGTATTTGATGACGAAGAGGTGGAGTTCAATAATAGATTTGAACGTGATGGGGTCATCTTTCAAGAACCCTCTCCAGATTTATTTAGCTTTAACAGCCCTGTTGGAGCATGCCCTAAATGCGAGGGGTATGGAAGTACCTTAGGAATAGATCCTGATAAAGTAATTCCTGATTCATCCTTGAGCATCTATAATGATGCTATAGCTCCATGGAGGAGTGATAGAATGAAAAAATGGAAAACAAATCTCATAATGGGGGCCGCTGAGGAAGATGTGAACATACATGCTCCTTGGCATGAGTTGAGTGAGGTTGAAAAAGAAAAAGTTTGGTCTGGAACGAAAAACTTTAAAGGACTAAATCAGTTCTTCGGATATGTTGAAAAAAAAGGGTATAAAATACAATACAGAGTAATGCTCAGCCGCTACAGGGGCAGGACTTCTTGCCCAGAATGCAAAGGTGCGCGCATAAGGAAAGAAACCTCTTATGTAATCGTAGCAGGCATTACTCTTTCAGAAATACTAGATTGGCCGATAGACAAGGTACTTGAACATATACAATCATTAGAATTAGAGAAGAATGATTCAATAATTGCAAAGCGTATTATTTGTGAAATAACCGAGAGGCTAGTGTGCCTGACAGATTTAGGATTGGGATATCTAACCTTACTTAGAGGTAGCTCAACACTAAGCGGAGGGGAATCACAAAGAATAAGCTTATCTACATGCTTAGGTAGCGCACTCGTGGGAAGCACTTATGTTCTCGACGAGCCCAGCATTGGCCTTCACCCTCAAGACACACATAGACTTATTTCAGTTCTTTATGGCCTTCGCAATAAGGGCAATACTGTTGTCGTTGTTGAGCATGATGACGAGATCATGGCTGCCGCTGATCATTTGATAGACATGGGGCCGCAGGCTGGTTCGTTTGGAGGAGAAGTTGTGTTTTCCGGGAATCACGCTAAACTTAAAAAATTACCTGCCAATCACAAATCTCTTACAGCTGCTTACCTTACTGGCAGGTTAGAAATCGCTACTCCTAAGGTAAGAAGAAAGTCAAATGACGAGATCGTTATCAAAGGAGCCAGAGCAAATAACTTACAGGGATTTAATGCTGTATTTCCACTACGGTGCTTAGTCGCAGTAACTGGAGTCAGCGGTTCAGGAAAGAGTACGTTGGTGTCAGAATTGTTAGTTCCTGCTGTTAAAGCTGAAATTAGCGACTTCCCTCCCTTTTCTAATGGACTTGATGGTATTGAGGGAAATAGTGGAACAATAAGTTCTATTGAATTTATTGATCAAAATCCTATTGGTAAATCTTCCCGATCATGTCCAGTTACTTATGTGAAGGCATTTGATGAAATACGATCCCTATTAAGCGGCACAACTCAAGCAAAAGCCAGAGGGTTAAAACCGTCTCATTTTAGTTTTAATGTAGCAGGTGGGCGGTGTGAAACTTGTGAGGGAGAAGGTGTCATAACTGTGGGGATGCAATTCATGGCTGACTTAAAACTCAAATGTGAAAATTGTGGAGGCAAGAGGTATGCTGATGAGATCTTAGAAATCACCTGGCGGGGAAAAAACATACACGAGATCTTATCGATGACCGTTGAGGATGCATTGTTATTTTTCGCACCTCTTGAAGATAAATCTGCTTCTACTAAAGAAAAAAAACTCATTACAAAACTGCAACCTCTCTTTGATGTAGGATTAGGCTACATAACCTTAGGACAAGGATCTAACACTTTAAGTGGCGGAGAAGCTGGGAGGATTAAACTTGCAACCTTTTTATCGCGAGGAGATAAGCAAGGACATACACTTTTTGTATTCGATGAACCTACAACTGGTCTTCATGTAAATGATGTAGCTAAATTGTTAGAATCGTTTGAACGACTCATAAACCAAGGACATTCAATCATCGTTGTCGAACATCAATTAGATGTAATTAATACTGCCGACTTTGTTTTAGACTTGGGACCAGGAGGTGGAGAAGATGGTGGCGAATTAATCTTTTCTGGAACTCCAGAGGATATGGTTAAATGTAAACGATCAATTACAGGAAAACATCTTGGCAAAAAAACCGCCCTATGATATTGTATCAATAGGGCGGCAATTTCATGAAGAGTGAACTCTTGACTATTCAGCAAAAAATCTGATGCCTTCTACTTTAATCTCGTCACCTCCTCCAACTTGAAGTTCATTTTCGTAAACAGCTTTTGTTCTTCCGTGAAGATTAATAAATCCATCAATCTTCCCCTCAGTAGTAAGTTGCATTAATAGAATTCTCTTTGACTTTGGCGCCATGCTTTGACGCTTATCAGGAGTAACGAACCAAGCTCCATTATCCGTAGATATTTCTCCACCTGAGGTTTCAAATGTACCAAACTCCATAATAAATCCTGAAAGAGCATTCATGTAATTGTCCTCCGATCCAATGGTCACCCAGCTGTCAAAAGCCAGTTCAGGGTTTACAGACATATCGTAACGTTGGATATCAGTTGAAAGCGGACCGCCTTTAGGGTGCTGATAAAATGGCTTAGTTGATGTTATCTTAAGTGGTGCACTGGCTTCACCATAAACAGCATCGAGAATATCGCCTGAATTTTCAAATACAGCGAAAACTCTAAATGTTTTTCCAGGTACAATTCCCCCATTATCTATTTCCTCAACGTCAATTCTTACAAACTGAGCATTCGCTTCAGCATTCTGTAAAGACAACAAAGCAAATAAAGCTGTTGTAATTATTAAAGTAATCTTATTCATATTAAATCTTTTTATTTAATTATTTTACTAATCTTTTGCTTTCAAGGATTCTCTTTGAACTTAACGTTTTTTTCCCAAACCCTCTTCTATGCGCTAAAATGTAGGTTAAATTAATCTCATGAGAATGTTGGCTTAACACATTGTTTCCTGTTGTAATATCATATGAGTAGGATAACCCCACGTTTGCAAATTCAGCTCCTAAAGAAAAAGTAATGGCATCTCCAACTCTTAATCCAGCTCCCCCCCAATACGCAACTTGATAAACAGAATAAATAGCTCGAGAGTAAAAATCCAATTGAGCAGGCGTCACTTCTGTTAATCGTATCATTCCTGAGGTTTGGATTGCTACCTTAGAAGACACATCTGATGTATAGCTTCCCATAAATCTGTAATGACGTATATGCTGATTGTACTCGTCTTCTACGCCTGAAATGTTCACATTGCTTTGAAATAGATTAGAGATTGCCGCGCCGAAAGAGTAGTCAGTTCCATAAACCATCATTCCTGCTGCAGCATCTACACTAAAGGAAGTTTCCAATCCACCAGTTAAAGCAGGATCGTCTTGATCCCAGACATTTAAGTCACTACTGTCAAACCCAAACTGAGTTCCTTGAAGACTTAGACCAAACGAAACCGCATCAGTATTAGGCAGGTTGATTTTATACGAACCCGCAAGCTCAACACCGGTTTGAGAAACAGCCCCACCCATATCATCGTTGTAAAATATCACTCCCGCTCCTATAGAGTTAGGAAATGAAGAGTGTGCACTTAAAATCGTCGTTGTAGGAGCACCATCAAATCCGGCCCACTGATGTCTGTAAGTGGATCCTAAGACTGTTACTGGCTCCGTTCCTGCCACAGCTGGGTTTATGATAAATGAGTTGACAGGAAATGAGGTTCTACGAAAACGTTGTTGGGCTTGTAACGGAGCTGCAAGAAGTAAAATCAAGCACGAAGCAAATAATAATCTTATCATAGCGTCAGTACTTTAAAGATACTGTACCCGTAATTGGCGGGTCGTATGGGGTTAACACAATCGTATAATAATAATCAGCAACAGGAAGACGTTGGTTGTTAAACCTCCCATTCCAATGAACATCGCCCTCGTTTGAGTGAAACAACAGTTGACCATATCTGTTGTAAACTTTAACTTCTGACAAAGGGAAATCGAGTAGACCTCCGACGATCCACTCATCGTTGTAACCGTCTCCATTCGGCGTAATAGCATCGGCTATAAACAAACATCCTTCAATGTGAGTGATCGACTCCACGGTTGTGATGTTACAACCTATAGCATCTGTTACTGTGACAGAATATACATCTTCTGTAAGCCCTATAGCCGTAGAAGAGGTTTGGTTGTAAGGGTCACTCCACAAATAGGTGAATGGGGAATCACCGCCATCAATGGAAACCGTAATGGTTCCATCTTCGGCATTCCAACAAGTAACAGGAGAAGGGAAAGTAGTTAAAACCATATCGGTAATTATACCAACACTAATAGAGAAAGTATCAGTGATCTCGCACCCCAGCACATCGGTCACGATTGCAGTGTAGGTCATCTCACTTAAGTTATTTAAGTTAGCAACGTTTCCTAGAGTGTCAACAACAGTCCAGGTAAGTTCACCCGTTCCACCGGCTGGTAAAACATCTGCAGAACCATCACTCATACCTGTGCAAGTTGCAGGAGATTCTGTAATGAGTAACGTTAATGGTGGTGGTGCGTCAATTAGAAACGGAATTTGATTTTCACATCCATTTTCATCAACAACAGTAGCAAAGTAATCGGAAGTACATAAACTATCTAAAGACTCCGATACTACACCGGTGATAGAGTTAGTTATTTGAACTGCCAACTCTCCAGTACCTCCGAAATACAAAAGATCAACAGCCCCGTTACAATCACTTCCACAGCTAATAGGAGCAGCAGAGACAATTTGCAACGTTAAAGGATCAGGATCCGTAATTTCCACTATTTCTATTTCTGGAGAACACCCGAAGGAATCAATGATCTGAACATTGTAAATACCCGGTGCTAAATCTGATGATGAATTAGGGAGTAGGAGAGTATCAGTATTAACTGATAAGTACAACTCTCCAGATCCACCAGATGCTTCAGCACTAATCATTCCGTTTGCATTACCATGACAATCAATTTGCTCGGTTGAAATTACGGCCACAATAGGCTGGGGACAATTAATGGTTATAACAGTATCTAAAGAACATCCTTCATTGTCTTGAACCGTAAAAGAAAAAGATCCAATACCCTCATGGCAAATTAAGTTAGTCCAACATTCATCTTGTCCATCAACAGAAGCGACAGGATTGCCACTGGGGTCATCAACAGAAATCGTCAAACTACCTGTACCTCCTATTGGTGGTTCTAGCAAACAAACAGTTGCGTCTCCAGCACCAAAACAATCATTGTCAGGTCCAAGATCAAAGTCAGCCTCAATAGGATCAGGTGCGGTTACAACAAACGTAGTCGTATCCCTACAGTAAAATTCATCAACAATGACCATAGAATAATTTCCAGGCGACAAGTCATCGAATGAAGAATTATTTTGAGCGTCAACAATTGTATTTCCTCCTTGGTCTAAAAGACTATATGTAGCTTGATCCGCTGCACCAAGGCCCAAGAACTCAACTTCTACAGTTGAAGATCCTCCAGCACAAGGAAGTACCGCACCAGTAACTGTTGCATCCTGTGAAAGGTATGGTTCGCAAGGGTTCAATGTACATTCATAAACATCATTAAATTCTAGAGAATTTTCTTGATCACCTTGTACAAAAACACTAAAATTAGCTCCTAAACACCAATCACCACAAGTAGTTACTTGAGCGACTAAAATCCGTAAATCACTTCCAGCAATAGCATTTATGGGAGTAGACTCGGGAGTGACTAAGGTATAGATCGCACCATCTGATACTGAAGAAGAACATATTTCAGAACCATCAGAAAGGCCTACTGGACTTGGTAAATCACCTGCCGCATCAGCACTTTCCATCCCGATCGTCCAATAGGTGTCATATTCAAACAAGGGAAAAGCATCCCAGAAGACACTTGAATTACCCCCATCCATAACCGATGATGAAGATACCGGATTGATACAACCACAAGGAGCGTCTATTTCCAAAGGAATTGTTACTCCAGATGGAGAATTTTGAGCATTAATTGTACTCAAAACATCCGTTGTATTCGTAAACTCAGCGTATACTTTATACGTTACATAACCATCAAGCTCGCCTAATACATCAAACGTGTCGTCAGGTGTAGGTGTATCAACACCGTAGAAAGCAGTATCTACTTCAATAGCTATTCCTGTCATCTGAGCCATTACAGAAGATGAAGACAAAATAACAGAAAGCAGTACAATTATTATTCTAAAGTTCATGCAAGTATTAGAAATATACAAATGAAAACGGTGTTCAATTCAAGAGCGCAAAATAACGGATTAATGCTATTAAAACGAGTGAAAAGTGAGAATTGGTGTGAAAAGATTAAAAAAAGTTTTTTCTCAGACTAAAGAAATAGTTTTGTAATGAGCTTATCTGAAAAGGGTGCCCCATCATCTTTAGCCTATTTTTGCGATTGAAATTGATGAATACTCATGGAAGTTCCGAAGCCTTACAAACCTAAAAACAAAGTCAGAATAGTTTCCGCTGCCAGCCTGTTTGACGGACATGATGCCGCGATAAACATAATGCGGAGAATCATACAGCGCACAGGTTGCGAGGTAATTCATTTAGGCCATGATAGGAGCGTTGACGAGGTTGTGAATACAGCTATACAAGAAGATGCTCAAGCTATTGCGATGACATCTTATCAAGGTGGTCACAATGAGTATTTTAAGTATATGAAGGACCTCCTCGAGGAACGCGGAGCAGGACACATTAGGATCTTTGGGGGTGGAGGAGGAACGATTCTGCCAGAGGAGATTGCAGAGCTACAAGATTATGGTATTGAGCGCATTTATCATCCTGACGATGGGCGTGAACTGGGATTGCAAGGGATGATCAATGACTTAGTAGAGAGATCTGATTATAAAACGGTTCCTGCAATCAATGATCTTGAAGGAGCCTTAGAAAGATTAGGAGAAAGAAACATACGGGATATCGCTCGCTCTATCACTGCTGCTGAAAATGACACGGAGGCATTTGCTGTGGAGTTTACCTCAATTTACCCAGAATTACCGGATATTCCCGTTTTGGGAATCACCGGAACCGGGGGGTCTGGGAAATCTTCCATGGTCGATGAACTCGTTAGAAGATTTCTTGCAGATTTACCTGATAAACGAATTGCACTAGTTTCTGTTGACCCTTCGAAACGCAAAACTGGCGGGGCTTTATTAGGTGACAGAATCCGCATGAACTCCATTAATAATGAAAGAGTTTACATGCGCTCTCTGGCGACTCGTCAGTCGAATTTGGCTTTATCCAAACACGTGTCGGAAGCGTTAAATGTGTTAAAGGCTGCTAAGTTTGATCTCATTATTTTAGAAACTTCAGGTATAGGCCAAAGCGATACCGAAATTATGGAACACAGCGATGTGGCACTCTATATCATGACGCCCGAATTCGGTGCCGCTACACAGCTAGAGAAAATTGACATGCTAGACTTCGCCGATGTCGTGGCAATTAACAAATCGGACAAACGAGGGGCGCAGGATGCTATTCGAGATGTGCGAAAACAGTTTAAGCGCAACCACGATCTTTGGGAATCAAAGGATGACGAACTACCTATTATTAGCACTATCGCTTCTCAGTTTAACGATCCTGGGACGAACGAACTCTATTTGAAATTAATAGAAGAGATCGTGAATAAAACTGGAGCTGAACTATCGAGCGTTTCAGAAAATGACAGCACGGATGAAAAAAGTGAGAAGATCTTCATCATCCCTCCCGCTAGAGTAAGATATTTAAGTGAGATCGCCGAGGCTAACAGATCATATGACAAGTGGGCGGCAAAACAAGCAGCAGTAGCTGGTCGCCTTCAATCACTTCAGGATTCTGCTTCTGAATTTTCAGGCGACGCTGAAATTCAAGCTGCTGTTCAAGCTAAGGTTGAAGAAGTAAGGCTTGAGATGGATTCGAAGATGCTTGCATGGCTAGAAGATTGGCCTACGCTAAAAGCTCGTTACTCTGATGAAGTATTTAGTTATGAAGTACGGGGGAAAGAAATCCAAATACCTACCAAGCGAACTTCGCTCTCAAACAAGAGGGTCTCTAAAGTAGCCCTCCCCACTTTAACGGGATGGAGCGATCTTGTTAAATACGCTGCACAAGAAAATCTTCCCGGATCGTTTCCGTACACGGCAGGAATATACCCGTTCAAACGTACTGGTGAGGATCCCACGAGAATGTTCGCCGGAGAAGGTGGCCCGGAACGTACAAACAAGCGATTCCACTACGTCTCTTTAGGCATGCCAGCAAAGAGACTCTCTACAGCCTTCGATTCTGTAACTTTATACGGAAATGATCCTGCCGAGCGTCCTGATATATATGGTAAAATTGGAAATGCTGGAGTGAGTATCTGCAGCTTAGACGATGCAAAAAAACTGTACAGCGGTTTCGACCTTTGCTCAGCCACGACAAGTGTCTCTATGACCATCAATGGCCCAGCGCCTATGTTACTTGCTTTTTTTCTTAACGCTGCAATAGACCAAACATGCGAGAAATTCATTCGCAAAAACAACTTAGAATCTAAAGTAGAAAAAGTACTTAAGGCTAAATGGGATGCCAATGGGTTAGAACGTCCTCAATACGAAGGCACTCTTCCCGAAGGTAATAACGGACTAGGCCTCATGCTCCTTGGATGTAGCGGAGATGATGTTCTAGATGCGAAAACCTATGCTCGTCTCAAAGCCGAGGCATTAACGTCAGTCAGAGGTACTGTTCAAGCAGACATTCTCAAAGAAGACCAAGCTCAGAATACGTGTATATTCTCTACTGAATTTGCCCTAAGACTGATGGGTGATGTACAGCAATACTTTATCGATCAGAAAGTGAGGAATTTCTATTCTGTTTCCATAAGTGGATACCACATTGCAGAAGCCGGAGCAAATCCGATCACTCAGCTTGCCTTTACTTTAGCAAACGGATTTACCTATGTTGAGTATTACCTAAGCAGGGGAATGGACATTAATGCTTTTGGTCCTAATCTCAGTTTTTTCTTCTCTAACGGAGTCGATCCGGAGTACGCTGTGATAGGGAGAGTGGCAAGAAAGATTTGGGCAAAAGCGATGAGAGAGAAATACGAGGCGTCGCCAAGAGCGCAGATGATGAAGTACCACATCCAAACTTCAGGACGCTCATTACACGCACAGGAAATCGACTTCAACGACATCCGTACCACATTGCAGGCTTTGTATGCGATCTACGACAACTGCAACTCGTTACACACGAATGCATATGACGAAGCGATCACCACTCCTACCGAGGGGTCAGTTCGACGTGCCATGGCGATTCAGTTAATCATCAACAAGGAGTTGGGACTGGCAATGAACGAAAATCCGATGCAAGGATCCTACATCATGGAAGAACTCACTGACCTTGTAGAGGAAGCTGTTCTTTTAGAATTTGACCGTATCACAGAACGAGGAGGTGTTTTAGGCGCGATGGAAACGATGTACCAGAGATCAAAAATTCAAGAAGAAAGTCTGTATTACGAGACGCTGAAACATACAGGCGAATACGAAATAATAGGAGTAAACACGTTCCTTAGTAAGAATGGTTCTCCGACAATCATTCCAGGCGAAGTTATTCGTGCAACAGAAAAAGAAAAACAAATTCAACTTCGAAACCTGAAGAATTTACACAAATCAACTGGATCGAAAGCAACTGAAGCTATTTCTAAAATCCAAAGCGCTGCTGTGTCTGGAGGGAACATCTTTGAGGAGATCATAGAAGCTGGAAAAGTGGCTTCTTTAGGTGAAATTACCAATGCTATGTTCCAAGTTGGTGGGGCGTACCGAAGAAATATGTAAGTAAGTCACTTACGGATGAAAATACTTAGAAAGATATTTAGCTTCATTCTCGGAATAACAGTTGGTGGTCTTGTGAGTTTTTTTATTGAAAGACTCGGCCATGAAAACTTGACTATATACCAAGATGTTCCTGACATGATTGAGGTGGAAGCGTTTTCGGCATTTATTGCAAATTTACCTGTTGGCGCTTTCTTCATTTTACTTTTCGCTCACTCAATTGGGACTCTGATCGCGGGATTTATAGCTACGCTTTTTGCAGGAGAGACTCGCCCCATAACAGCAACTGCAGTAGGTGCAATGATGCTGTGCTTTGCAATGATAAATTTAATTTCGATCACATCTCACCCTGTTTGGTTTAAGGTAGCAGAAGTAATTATTTATATCCCTTCAGCCATTTTAGGTTTTCGAATATTACTTAAGATGAAAGCAATTCTCAAACAAAATCCTACCTCACAATCGTAATGTAACCTCTATAGGTTGAGGAACTTAAATCATGAGATCCAAGTGCTGTAACTGAGTACATATAAACTCCGTCAGGGACGAAGTGTTCACCTCCATTTAAGTTGTTTTCACCTATCCAAGGCGTCTCTGGATTCGTTGTTTCAAACACAACTTCTCCCCAACGGTTAAGCACTGTAAAACGATACTGTTCGGAAGTGAACCCTTGGCCTAAAGGAAGAAAACTATCGTTTACACCATCATTATCAGGAGTGAATGCGTTAGGTATAAAAAGTCTAAATTCTACCTCCTTAAAGTATGCTACTACATTTTCGTAAGGGACTCCTTCCAAATTGAGAGCCATACTGGGACTCCTATCGCTTGGGGAGGGGTCGGTAACTAAGACTTCCCATCTATCAAATTCCCACTGATCTGCAGGGGAAGCTTTGAAAATAAGTGGGCCATCTGTTACTAATCCAGAAGTCCAATAATCATCTACGTAAGCTGTATTTACAACTGTAACGGCCCCTGAACCTTCGGGTCTCACCTCAACTTCTAATTCAGTATGCTCAATGTAAATAAAAGTTGCCGTTACCATTCCGGGCTGGACTACTTGAAGAGTTGCATCAGATAAATTCATATCTGGGTCGATCGTATTCACATCATTGGATGAAGTCCAATGAGAAAACTCCCACCATTGATTTAACGGTACAGCTTGCATTGAATGACCGCTCACTGTTAGAGTTTGTGTTGATGGGTAATCCGTAATTAGCACCCCGTCTAAGACAATTGACCCTGCTCCTGCAGGATCAACATTGAAGGTGATATCTTCTGGCGGCACAGGGATTCCGAAGTGAGCTACGATGGTAATATCGCCCTCGAGATTAACTTCCCACTCTAAATTTGATGGATCCGCTAAAGTCGCGGAACCAGATGTTATTTCCCAGTACAAAAACTGAACTCCATAATTTTCTTCAGCAGTAAGATTAACTGGAAGCTCCTCGAAATAAAAACCACTAAATGGACTTTCTAAAGGTGTAATATCTACAGTATTTATTTGAACATCACCTTGACCTACAATTTCAAGGGTAAGTGTTGCGGGTGTGACATCGTAGCAGTCTTCCATACCTGAAAGCAGTTCTGATTCACAACGATCATCAATAAATTCTCTGAGCTCTTGAAGCTCATTTTGCCAACCACCTACATTTCCTCCCCATCTATCGCATTGTCTTGGCATTTCAGGTTCGATCACCTGAACCATACTGTCAAGAACAGCTTGCATATAATCACAAGTGAAATAGGTGTTCCCTAAATCTGCCCAACGGTTAACATATGTCGCGTAAAATGTTTCGTTATCAAGCAAAGCATTGAGAACAGGAATATGTCCCTGCCCTCCAACATCTCCCATCTGCTCAGGGTTACATGGATCTGCAGTAGCTCCTGTATCAGGGATTCCTGTATAATTCACGTAATGTCCAAATGTCGCGTCCATATCCCAAAGCGCATATCTCCATCTCTTAGCACCTCCATCTGGGTGCCTTCCTCTCCACCAAGCTGTATTCCAATTGAGCCAATCCATAGCCACAACATAACTATTAAGTACGAAATAGTCTATCAAGCTCAGTGGGTGAAGTTGGGTGGTGACGTAATCGTAATTAGCCGCATCTGTCATATCCTGGCTTGTAACAAAGTTTACCAGAGTGTACCAATCATTTCCAGAGCCATATTCCTCCCAAGTTCCACCCCATGTTTTTAAGAAGTCAACGAAATGTCTAGGCTGGTCATAGTATTCAGTTGTAAAATCTATATCATCAACCTTCTCACGATATTCATAAACGCCCCAATACTGACCATTGAGATAAACGATACAGCTTTCTGAAGTGCGCTCGTCTAATTTAAGTCCTGCCTGATGACTAAGTGTATGAACATATGCATCTCTAATGTGAGCTCCTGGTTCGAAAGGGTAATTATCATTAGCTGCTGCCTTAAATATTAACCTCTGAAATTCATCTCTGTTTTTTTCATGAAACATCTCGGCTTCAAACGCGTGGTTGTAGCCCATTTGATCTCGAATGATGCAGTCAAAGCCTCTTTGACCATATGCATTGCTGTCGTTCCCGTGCTCGTTACTGTCCCCTGTTGCCTCCACCCAAAAGGTGCCATCAGAATGAAAAAACTCAACATGCGCAGCTTCTCCTGCCCCCCCTCCCCATGCGCCATCCTCTTGACCATTACCGCTGACGGAAACCACCGGGATCGTGTGGGCATCTGCGCCCAAAAAATAAGTGTTGGTTGCAATATAACTCGGGGCTTTGCTCGGAGGAACATCGTCATTTGGATCAAATGCAACTGCTCTAACAACTGTTGTTTCAGTCAAACCAATGGGGCCAGTGTACAATGTACTTCCCTCATTGGGAGTGTAACCGTCCAGGGTATAGTAAATGTCATAGCCAGCTGGAGTGGAAAGCGAGACAGTAAGGGCACCAACATGGTAGCCAGACTCCACGTCAAAGGTTGGTGTTGGAGCATATCCCGTGTACATATCAAAGGGGTCGGTGCCATTCGCGACCTCTGGAGATGGGACCACACAAATTTCCCAATCTGATGCTCCATCGGTGCTTCGCGCCCAACTGTGATCAGCTTGTGTGGTGCCAATGTTGGTCACGAAATCATATTGTTCTAAAATCGATTCTGATGGATCACTGAATACAATGGATTCACCCTGACATTGATTGATTTTAAAATTCGTATTCAGATTCCCTCCAATATACAGATTAGGCAGAAGTTCACCTTCTCCAGAGCACATCACAAGGAGATACCCACCCGCGGGAACAAAAGTCCCAGCTGGAATTTCAAATTTATCAGGATTGGCAGGGTTATCACTTAAAAAATAACCTCCAATATCAAAAGGAGCAACACCCGGATTGTAGAATTCGATGAAATCTTCATTGTCCCCTCCCACACCAAGAGTGTAGTTAGAACATGAAAATTCATTTATTACAACCTGACCTTCTACAAGATGAATCGTAAAAAACAAACCTAAAATTAATAGCAAATTTCTCATTGAGATCTTATTCTATTCTAACTATTGTTTAACCACCTGATGCTACTGAATATCAAATCTCCCTGACATAGGAGCTATACGTTGTCCTGAAAGCTTAAAGAAATAAGCACCTGAAGGAAGTTCTCCTTTAATAATTTCATGTTGAGTCCCTCTTACATTTTCTTCTCGAACGACTCTACCTAGAGCGTCAACAATTTGAAGGTGTAGCTCATCTCTCATAGGATTTGAGAATGAAAGGGTTGCTGAAGAATTCATCGGGTTAGGCATAATACTCACAACACCTTGATCCATGTTCTCAAGTTCAACAGCACCTACACATCCATCTATAATATCAATAAGTGTATTTTGGTAAAATCCGTTTACTACGTCTTCACAGTGAAGTAAACAAACATCTTCTTCTACATTCATCCAGTATAGACGTAAAAATGGCGTCCACTCATAAAACTTCAACATGCTTTCTCCTTCATAGCTTAGTCCAATCACTTCTGAGCCACCAGGAACGAACGATGGCGTAATCGGATAATTCACTACGTCTGCAAGCGAAATTGCTTGAGAAATTTCAATTCCTGAGAACTCGAGTTGATAACCTACTATTCTGTTATTCGGGTTCAGGACATGAACATCTAAGAAACCTTGATCCCAGTTAATATCACCAATTTTAAAATGAGTTGTGTCGAAAACATTGATGATTTCATTGACTGGAAAGCTACACTTATCGTGGAATCCTGAGCTGTCTGGATGCTCGTGAGCTTCGTTCCAGTATTGGCAACGGGACATTAACGCTGCGTCTGTAACTGTGATGTGATCATCTTGGTCGATATCTGTACAAGGAAGAGCATCAATGTCATTTCCGAGGATCCTCTCTACATAAGAAACCGCATCGGAGTATTCTTGTGCTCCGTTGAAATCTAAGTCTCCAACAAGTGCTTCCCCGTTACAATCTCCATTACAATCTTCTGTAGCTTGGCCAAATAGCGTTCCTTCACAATCGTTAAAAGTCTCACAATCGTCAAAAAGACTTACAACCAACTCGTCCATACTTCTATCTAAGTTGATACAAACTGCAGAAAAATTGTTTGTGTAATCTGTTTCCTCACGCCCAAGAGCATCCGGTATAAAATCCCAATTAGCTCTAACAATGAGGTAATAAGTACCATCTGCGACATCGGTTACGTCAATCCATTGACAAGACAGACTGCTGCCATAAATATCACCACAAAGAGCTGAAATCCCCATGTTACTGCAACCATATTGACCCGTCCCTCCATCTCCACACTCAAGATCCATTACGCAGAATCCATTCTTGAATCCAATAGGAATATATGAACCATCCAATTCGTATAAATCATACTTAGCATATCCTTTGTGGTGCCAATGATTGTGACAATCTCCAAATTCAAACTGATCATTTAAAGCATCAGGTGAACCTATATAATAATCTAAATCCCCAATGTTCTTAATGTGAGTTGTAAATCTGACAAGTTCACGCGTACCAAAACCATTCAAACAACCTTCTTCAACATAACAATCAGAATCACTAACCTCCATGATATCTGTTTGAAGACTGTTTTCTATCGCAGAAGTAACGACCATCAGATCTGGACCATTACACGCTGGATCGCCTTGATAAATACAATCACCACTGTCAATCTCGGCTGAGGGGTTATAGTTACATGCTTCCTCGTCGGTACATCCAACAGGTGGACCCACAAAAGTGTGTAACCAGCTCCAGTCTCCATCACAACCATCCACTGAATACCATCGTATCCAGTATGTTACTCCACCTTCTAGGAGCATTGTTTGAGAAGCTTCTTCTTCACAACCTCCTTGGTTATCGTCATAATAAATTGTGCCAATATTGCTGTTGTCGAAACTACTCATGTTACAATATTCATAAACATATAGTTTTGTGTCACAACCCGTTTCACAACTACTGAAATCATACATTCCATTAGCGTCAGGTGTAAATGTGTACCAAAAATCACTTCCTTCTTGTGCAATCACATCTCCTTCTTCAGAAGGCATTCCTAAATCTATTGCATCATTACAAGTCATGCCCGGAGCACAGTCGAAGGCAACAACATCTCCATAGTCATAGTCACCGCCAGAAGCTATTTCTTCTCCATCAAGATATAGCCAATATCCACCAGGTGAGAAAATACCATCTCCAAAAGAATCGTGTATTTCAAACAAATAACAGGGAAACTCAGCTGCTGAAGACACGCATAAAGTATCACCAACACCTCCATCACCTGAAGCGATCAACTCACCCCCTAGTGAGATGTCCCAACTAATTTCATTGGGATATTCATCACTAATTATTTCAATTACCACCTCTGTTTCTCCATCTACACAGGAGGTTTGGGCTGATATATTGAACGATAAAAATATAGCGAAAGACAACGCCCAAAGAGCTGATAAATACTTCATAGTAAACTTTTGTAGGTTACAATACAGGTTTCAACATGCAAATTACAACTTTTTAAATGGAATATGTATCTTCGCAAAAAAAACACAATGTCAAATCACGAAGAACCACAACAGGACGAAATAGGAGGACCGGTAACTATTGCTCTATTTATTTTTGCAATTGTACTTATTTCGATTTACTTCATAGCTTCGTAGATAACAGTCTTGCTGCAATATAAAGTAGCACTTATTTATTCTGAATCGACAATTGTCATCTCCTCTACGAGATGCCCTGCCCCAGAGTATTTATCGATAATCCAAAGCACGTAGCGGATATCTACCATGATATTCCTGCACCTGTTTTCATCGAATAGGATATCGCTCATTGTGCTTTCCCAACTTCTATCGAAGTTGATTCCCACTAGATATCCATCGCCATTAATTACTGGGCTTCCGGAGTTTCCACCAGTGGTGTGATTGCTGCCTGTGAAGCAGATAACGAGATCGTCGTTTTCGCCATACAACCCCCAATCGCCGTCATTAAGGGCGGTGACAAGGTCTGATGGAAGATCGAAATCGGGATCACCTGGCTTATATTTTTGGAGTATCCCTCGAGCTGTTGTGGTGGGGTTGTATGTCATCCCGTCATGCGGAGATGACCCCTCCACTTTCCCGTACGATAATCGAAGAGTGGAATTTGCATCAATAGGGAAAAGTCGATCAGGGAAAAGCTCTCGAAGCCCACGAGTATAAATCGCTGTAGCAGATTGTATCGCTGAAGATCCAGCACGATATCCGGGCGAGATATTCTCGAAGTAATGAGATCTCTGCTCCAATATTAAAAGATAAGCAGGATCATTTTTCAGCTTAGCAAATGTTTTCTTCTTGGGTTTTAAAAGAAGAGCTTCCAGGTCATCTGGATTATCGAAAATAGAGTTTTTGAAAAAGCTCGACGCATACGAGCTCGATGAACTCGCTGAATTAAAGTCAGCGAACATTTTTTCGGGAATCAAAGTCGAAGGGATAAGATCTAAGTAGGTAGAAACAAGATCTCCCAGTAGGCGTTCATCTACAGAAGCATCATAGTTGCGAGCGTACTCAGAATTCGCCTCCAATAACGAGGCTATTTCGTCATCAAGCTTGCCTGAAGATTCCAAGTTATCCCAATGATCAATGAGATCAGCGAAATCGTAAGCGTGAAGTAGGATATCAGGGCCGTAATAAACCAGTTCGATAAATAGAGCACGTGCTTCTAGATAAGAGAAATAATCTGCATTTGCTGCCTGAATCTTATCAATCACTGTTAAAAACTTAGGATTAGAAAGCTCAGGTACAGAACGTGATAGAGCAAGGGTTCGAGATTGAAATTCCGATTCCAGGTCGAGCTTTTGTTGTACTGCATTGAGTTCGACGAGTCCGGTTGTTTGGCCTTCCCACTTCTTCCAAGCGTTAGAAATACTACTTTGCTTAGGTGCGTATGCAATTCTGAGAGCATCTGAAGATGCTCGGGCCGCGTTTATGATCTTAAGACTAGCATCACGCATCGCAATGCGCATGGGATTGAGGCGATCTATAACGTGCGTAACGGCATCCGAAGTCAGGTACTGTTCCGTTCTTCCGGGAAAACCGAAAACCATCGTGAAGTCTCCTTCGTGAACTCCATCTAAAGAAACGGGAAAGTGGTGGGCGGGGTTGTAAGGCACATTGTTTTCATGATAATCCGCAGGATTGTTTTCTGAAGAAGCGTAGATTCTAAAAACGCTGAAGTCTCCAGTGTGTCTAGGCCAAAGCCAATTGTCCGTATCCCCACCGAATTTACCAACTGCAGAAGGCGGAGCGCCTACAAGTCTCACATCGTTATAAGTGCGTTTGGTGATTAAGAAGTGTTGATTTCCGAAATCAAAGGCGACAACGCCACCCCTTAAATCAGTTCCGTCAATGTATTCAGCCACGATCTCAGCATAAAGAGCTTTGCGAGCAGCAGCAAGCTCGTCTCCTTCTAATCCATCAAGAGCTAAAGCTACCCTTTCAGAAACATCTTGAATTCGATCAATAAATGTCGCAGTAAGACCTGGATTAGGCAATTCTTCCGCTCTAGACATGGCCCAAAACCCATTCTTTAGGAAATCATTTTCAACAGAGCTGTGATACTGTATTTGGCTATATCCGCAATGATGATTCGTTAGAAGTAATCCTTCTGAGCTAACCATCTCAGCTGTGCATCCTCCACCGAAATGAACTACAGCGTCCTTCAGGCTACTGTGGTTCACAGTGTATATATCTTCAGCAGAAAGACGAAGTCCCATTGCTTGCATATCCCCTTCCAGTGCCTGAAGAAGAGTTGGAATCCACATTCCCTCTTTCGCACCCGCATCAATCGATATTAGGCCCGTAAAAAGCCACAACAGAATTATCTTAAAACTTATTTTCATGCTATAATTTTATCTGATTTCCTTACTGAACAATCGCTCTTGTATTCCAAACCAAAGCACCACTCTCACCCAATATCTCAACTAAATAAATCCCTGAATTCATCTCTGAAACATCGAGTTGCATCTTATCTGTAACCTTAAAGGACTTAACAATTCTACCACTTCCATCTCTAACACGACATAAACTATTTTCACTCACACTGCTAAGGTTTAAAGTTGCTGAGTTCAACATAGGATTGGGAGAAATACTCCATTCATTCTCTACAGCAATATCAGAAGTAGACAATGCACAGTTCATGATAGAAATAACAACCGCATCTGTAGCCTCACAACCATAATCATTAGTCACTGAAACGCCCACAACAGCTGTTGTTGCAATTTCATCTTCTGTATTTAAAATGTAAAACTGCCCAGTCGATCCATCTTGCCACTGATAGTTATAATTCCCAACTGGTCCGAAGAAAAACTCGGTATCTCCAGCACACATGTCGAAATCTGTACCTAAACTAAAAGGAGTAATCCCCACAAAAGGGACTTCTACGTCCATGTCAACTGAACACCCACTGCCATCTATCACTTCAACATTGTACCAGCCTGTTTCAGCTGCTGAAATATCCTCATCGTCCCAGTCAAAACTTTCTGGCCCATCCCAATCAATATCCATATCACCAGTTCCTCCCGTAATTTGAAGGTCTAAAGAACCACCTGAACCATTTTCACAAGACGAAGTCACAACAACATCTAGCTCAAGAGGTTCTGGATTCACAATTGTATAAGATCCCGTTAACATTTCACCTGTGCAGTTTGAGACCATCTCCACATTGTAAACACCAGGCAAAAGACCATCAATACTCAAACCTGAGCCTGTATATCCAAATGGTCCCGTCCAAGTCGCATTCCAGTCAAGTCCACCATAATAAGTGTACATATTAATATATCCATCTGGATTAAACTTCGTCTCAAGAGCACAACTAATATTGTGAACTGATGCTCCAAGAACAGGCTCTGCTTCGGAAGCCTCAACCGTTAATTGTGCAATACCATTTGAACCATACCAACCATCAATTTGGACAAGAACTTGGGTTCCAGCTTCCATGCATGATGTGTAACAAGTACTAGAAAAATTATTTCCCACTCCACAACTGGCATCGTCATTCGCACCCATTAACACAAAGCTTGACCAATCGCCACAGTCATCCGCTACCCAAACTGCAATCTGAGTGTCGAAATTTGTACTGTCGTTGCAAGAGCTGACTTTGTAATTCACACCCGCTTCTGCCGTGAATGTAGCCCAAACTGAGACACTCGCATCCGTCTCGCACCAAGCACCTGGCGTATTACAACCATAAGTTGTCGGTGCTATTTCGGAATAACTTGACGTAGCTCCCACAGAAGAAATTTCAATTGGTGTTCCGTCAGGTAAAACCTCTGCAGCATCACAAGGCATATCATGATCGATTAAATCAATTGCAGCAACATCAATCGTAAATACATCTCCAAAACCTCCACCGTATAAATATTGGGTAGGCATATCATTTATTAAAACTGTAAAATTTGATCCCCCATCACCATAACTATCAACGTGAATTAAATCCACCTGCGAGCCCGAAGCGACACAAACAAGGTTAGATAGAAAAATTTGATTGCTAGCGTATGCTTGTCCTTCTGAGGCTCCAGCACCATCTCCATCACACCCAACATCCATATTTCCTCCGCTTAAAAGCACAGAGGCAGAACCGCATGTTTGGTCTAGCGGTACAAGCTCCCAGTACACTTCAAAACCCCAGGCATCAGTATCAATAACGATCTGAACAGCGGATTCACCATCAGCACATTGAGCAGATAAAACGCCAGAAGAAAAAAACATTGCTAAAGCAATAAATAAAGTAGGTGTCAATTTTTTCATGTGTGCAATATACCTTCGCGCAATGCTAATATTACTCTCTCCAGCAAAAACATTAGTCCTTAACGCAACAATATGCAATGAACTAGCTAGTTTACCTCATCACATGACTGAGGCCGCCGAATTGATGACTGTTCTAAAAGCATACACGCCCAGCGACTTAATGAAATCAATGAAACTAAGCAAGAATTTAGCTGAAAAAGTTGAAGATTGGCACGCCAACTGGACCACTCACACTTCGGTAGGTGCAGCGGTTAAATCTAAAGCTAAGGCATGTGCTTTTGCCATGAAAGGCGAGGCTTTTAAATTCCTAGACGCACCTTCATTAAGTAACGATGATCTCCAGTATGCCCAAAAAAACCTTATTGTACTAAGTGGACTCTACGGGATGCTTAGACCATGTGATTTAATCATGCCTTACCGACTTGAAATGGGACAAACCTTTAAAGTTAGTCAAGGCCACAAATCACTGAATTCATTTTGGTCTAGCGTGTATCGTCAAGCTTTTTCTAAAAAATTGAAAGATCAAGAAAGTAAAATCATTCTCAACCTTGCCAGCGACGAATACAGTAAGGTTGTCATCAAATCAGGCATTGATGCTGAGATCATTACATGCCTTTTTAAAGAAGAGGGGGAGAATGGTTTTAGAACCGTTAGCACGTTTGCCAAACAAGCTCGTGGAGAAATGGCTAGATTTGCCATTCAAAATAAAATCGAAAACGTGGAAAAATTGAAATTTTTTAACAACCTTCGATACACTTTTAATTGCGACCTTTCGGATTCAAATAACTTTATCTTTACTCGACCATTAATAAATAAATAATAACTGTAAATGAAATTCACGTACTATCTTCGCGGCGCTTTAGCAATGCTCGTTTTAGTTTCAACTATGCCTAGCTGCTCACAAGCACAACCATCACAAACCCAAAAACTCAGTACCGAAATGGATTCTGTTTCTTATGCTCTTGGAGTATTATTCGCAACCAATATGAAATCCGAAGGGATGCTAGATATTAATAGCGAACAACTAGCTAGTGGATTTTCCGCTGTTATGAATGACAATGCAACTCTTGACCCTGCTGACGCTGACAAAATAGTCCGTGAAGCAATGTCGGCTGTTAAAGAAAAAGTGTCTGCAGCGGCTAAGGCTGAAGGAGAAGAATTCCTAGCAGAAAATGCCAAGAAAGATGGCATCTCTGTTACGGAATCTGGTCTACAGTATCACCACGATACTTTAGGGACTGGTAAAAGTCCAGATGAAAATGATAAAGTAACCGTTCACTATAAAGGAACATTACTCGACGGGACTGAGTTCGATTCAAGCTACAAGCGTGGAGAACCAATTTCATTCCCACTTAATGGAGTGATCCCAGGATGGACTGAAGGACTTCAGCTCATGAACATTGGAGGGAAGACGACATTCTACATTCCTCAAGAACTTGCTTACGGAGAAAGACCTAATCCAGGCGGACCGATCCCTCCTTTCGCAGCTTTAATATTTGAAGTGGAACTCATTGAAGTGGAATCTGTTGAGTAAACAAATCTCAACTTGCTGACTTCTAGACAATAACTAATGGCGGGGAATATTCCTCGCCATTTTTTTGTTGTTGTAAATTACGACCTCAAAATCATACGAATTTATCGCCATGTTCCCTTTAACCAATGACGCTATTGTATTTGGCCTACTCGCTGTAACTCTTGCAGGAATATTTCATGCGGCTAGCCTTCCTAAATTCAAGAAATTTTTCACTTTCGTCCCCAGTCTATTGCTGTGCTACTTCATACCAGCTGCATTTAATTCATTAGGCATTGTAGATGGTGAAGCGTCAAGTTTATACTTCGTCGCTTCTAGATATTTACTGCCTGCCAGTTTAGTTCTCTTGTGCTTAAGTATTGATTTAAAAGGGATTTACAACTTGGGGCCCAAAGCTCTAATCATGTTTTTCGCGGCTACGTTCGGCATTGTTATTGGCGGTCCAATTGCTCTTTACATTGTGGGACAATTCACCCCCGAGGTGTTTGGAGGTGATACGCCAGGAGCGATGTGGAGAGGACTATCCACAGTGGCTGGTAGTTGGATAGGCGGAGGAGCCAACCAAGCTGCGCTAAAAGAAATTTCAGGGACCTTAGACAAACAATTTTCTATTATGCTGATCGTAGATGTTTTCGTCGCAAACCTATGGATGCCTTTCCTTTTATACGGAGCTCTTAGAACAAAAGAAATCGACAAGTGGCTCAAAGCTGACAGCTCAGCCGTTGATGCATTAAAAGAAAGAGTAGAAAAATATTCCGCCAGTATTGCAAGAATACCTTCTTTCTCTGACCTCATGGTTATTATAGGTATTGCTTTTGGAGCAGTAGCCATTGCGCATATCGTTGCTGACACTGCAAGCGTTGGGATTCACGATTGGTTTCAAGGCATACTTGCCTCGAATCCTTCTAGCTTCGTAAAATACCTTTCTTCTTTAGAAAGCGGGTTTTTCTGGATCGTAATTATCGCCACAATATTGGGAGTTGCTCTCAGCTTCACGAAAGCGAATAAATATGAAGGTGCTGGGGCCAGTAAAGTTGGATCACTGTTCCTATACATCCTAATTGCTACTATCGGAATGAAGATGGATGTAGGTGCGCTAATCTCAAATTGGTCAACCTATTCATCTGCTATCATCATCGGATTAATCTGGATGCTCGTTCACATCACTGTATTAATTGTCGTAGCGAGGATTATCAAAGCTCCATTCTTCTTTGTCGCAGTGGGATCTCAGGCCAATGTTGGTGGTGCTGCATCAGCTCCAATTGTTGCTAGCGCTTTCTCAACGGCACTTGCTCCTGTTGGAGTTCTTCTGGCTGTCCTTGGCTATGCTGTCGGCACCATAGCTGCGATTGTCTGCATGGAATGGATGCATCTAATTTCGTAGCGAAAAAAAGGTCTAACTGAAGAAATGACCTTTCACTATTTTCTTCGCCTCAAGGTATTCTCTATTTTCAGGGTCAGAACCCACTTGTAGCGAAACACGCTCCAACACATCTATATCCTCAAGTTCATCGAATGCTCCTACCTTGTCTGGATTGTTCGTTAGTACTTTAATCTTGTGAATCCCTAAGTGCCTAAGGATTGCGATGGCAGGCTCGAAAGTCCTTCCATCCTCAGGGTGTCCCAAGTTCACATTTGCTTCATATGTATCCTGTCCTGCGTCCTGTAAATTGTATGCCTTCAGTTTCTCTACCAAACCAATTCCTCTGCCCTCTTGTCTTAAGTAAATAAGTACACCTCCACTTTTTTGTAAAAGAGCCATTGAAAACGCCAGTTGCTCTCCACAATCACATCTTGAAGATTGAAAAACATCTCCTGTCATACACTCACTGTGTATTCTTACAGATACAGCATCTACACCATCTTTTTTAAAAAGGTCCGAAACAAGAGCCAAGTGAGGCATTTCTTCTACACCACTATCAAAAGCCAATATTCTAAACCCCCCAAACTTAGTGGGCAGCCTTGATTCAACTAGAAATTTTACCGATGATTTCATAAGAACAAAGATACTTCTTAGAGGGATTAACTACACTTATGAAAAACTCTTCTCTTTGATAAAAAGTGTTATTATGCTACCTAACAACAAGCATATCCCAGCCAGTACCATGGAATTAATGAGTTGAATTCCTAAGAAGGTATTTCCTAATTGAGAAGTCAACCAGTTAATTCCGCCTAAAGCAGCAATTATTTGGGGGAAAACAATAAACATATTAAAAATACCCATATACACTCCCATTTTCTCTTTGGGAATTTTATCCGAAAGAATAGCATACGGCATTGACAATATACTTCCCCATGAAATACCTATTAAAGCAAAACACCATTTCAAATTGTTTGATGATTCTGGCGAAAGGAAAAGCATCCAAATAAACCCTATCCCTCCTGCGGCCAATGATAAAGAGTGAATTATTTTCCTATTGATTTGCAGCCTCGAAGTGTAGAATGTTAGAACTAAGGCGAACGCCATCGAGCTCAATCCATACACACCCATAGAGCTTGAAACGGCATTTGCAGCCTCATTATATGCGCTATTTAGCACATCAAAATTTACTGCGTCTGAAGCAGGATATGGAGCCCCAAACACCGATCCAGTTAGTGCTGGCGTAGCTGATGACCACATCGTAAAAAATGCAAACCAACTAAAAAATTGTACTACACCCAGTTGTTTCATAACCTTAGGCATGCCCAATATGTTCTCATATATTTCTTTTACACCAAATAACAAACCTGAATTCTTCTTCTTATAAGATAAAAATACATCCATATCTTCTGGTGGTGCCTCTGAAGTTTTAAATACGGTAAAGAGTATTGAACTGATAAATACAAAAGCTCCTATGGCAAAAGCATAAAACACACTTTCAGGGATCTCTCCTGGCGCAGCTTCATTTTTCGCTCCAAGTAAAGTCACAAACCATGGGAGGTTTGATGCAATCCATGTACCGATTCCAATAATTAATGTTTGTACTACAAAACCGTAAGACCTCTGGCTTTCAGGAAGCTTATCAGCGACAAGCGACCTGAATGGCTCCATACTAATATTAATACTAGCATCTAGAATCCATAAAAAACCTGCGGCCATCCACAATGCAGAACTATATGGGAGAAAAAACAATGCTACTGAGCTTAAAATTGCACCCAACAAAAAATAGGGTCTTCTTCTACCCCACCTTGGCGACCAAGTCCTGTCACTTAAATATCCAATGATAGGTTGGACTATTAAACCCGTCAATGGAGCCGCAATCCACAACATCGGAATTTCTTCAGCACTTGCACCTAAAGTTTCAAATATGCGTGACATATTTCCTCCTTGAAGAGCGAAACCAAACTGGATCCCTAAAAAGCCAAAGCTCATATTCCAAATCTCCCAAAACCCTAGTTTCTTATTCTCCTGCTTCATTTTGAATATTTTTGTGACCAAATCAACCTACAAGATAATCTATTTGGCAAAACAAAAGCGCCAATCCGAAGATTGGCGCTTTCTTAACTAATTTATCTCTTAAAGCTTACTGTTAATTTTCACAAATTGATCCGTAAGCGATTAGGAATTCAAGTAAGTCGGCAGAACCAATCTCACCATCTCCGTTGGTATCAAACGGACAATCACCATTGCCAGTACAGGGCTCAAAGTCACATGAACCATCATCGTTGTTCGCATGTACATTGTAGTTAAACGCTAATGAATCTGTACAACCTGAGAACACACAAGAACCGTCGTCATATGTATTGCCCGCATCGTAGTTATCTGCGCTAGGATAAGTACAACCAGTAGCAAGACATGAACCATCATCGTCTGTTGCATCGGGGTTATAGTTTTCCGCGTTTGGATTTGTACAACCCATGATCATACATGAACCATCGTCAAATAACGCGTCAGAATCATAGTTGTCTGCATTCGGGTCTGTACAACCAGAGCAAGAACTGTTATCGCCGCCACATACTCCACATTCATCAATATCAGTACAAGTAGGGAAAGTTAAAGTCATTCCCTCAGCGTAGTGAGAAACTGCATCTTGGTCACGAATCTGAACGTTTACAAGAGCGTTAACCTGACCCGAGGTAGTAAACTGACCCAGTAGAACTCTGCCATCTACAGGAACTCCTTGAGAGTTCGCACCAGGAACAACGAAGATAGAACCTCCGATGAAAGTGTTAACTACGAAGTCGCCTCCTGAGTTAAAGTCGTCTAGTGATGATAAAGCTGCATCGAAGGCATTATTCAAGCCATCATCGTCTCCTGGCTCAGCTCCAATAGTAAACCAACTGTCATATTCTAAAGATGGAAATGCCGCGAAAAATGCTGGATTTACGCCTCCTCCGAAATCAGATCCAACTGCATCATTGTAGAAGCCATCTGAAGCAGAGGAAGCCATCTCCCATGGAGCTGTATCTGTTCCATACATGGCTGTTACTTCAGCAGCGTCTGCTGTTAAATTCACAAACAGACGGTAAGTAGTCGCTCCTGTTCCTAATGGATCAGAAGAAACAACCTCGTAAGAAAGACCAGTACTAAGACCGTCTCCCCAAGAACATGAACCATCATCGTACATCGCTGCAGGGTCATAGTTTTGAGCGTCTGGATTCATACATCCACTGCAAGAAGAACCATCTCCTCCACAGACTCCACACATATCATCCTGTGCACATGAACCATCGTCAAATACTGCTGATGGATCGTAGTTACAAGCTGAAGCGTCTGTACAACCTCCACAAGTGGAGTTGTCTCCACCACAAACTCCACAGTCATCTAACTGGCTACCATCGCAATCGCAATCTCCGTCAGCGATTCCGCCACCACCACATACGCCACAGTCATCAAGAACGTTTCCAGCACAATCACAAGTACCATCAGCGATTCCACCTCCTCCACATACACCACACTCGTCTAGAACGTTTCCAGCACAATCACAATCTCCATCGGCAATACCACCTCCGCCACATACGCCACACTCGTCATTCACTGCACATGAACCATCGTCTATCGTAGCTGAGGCATCGTAATTACAAGCTGAAGCATCTGTACAACCTCCACATGATGAGTTATCTCCGCCACAAACTCCACATTCATCAAGAATATTTCCATCACAATCACAAGCACCATCAGCGATTCCGCCTCCGCCACATACGCCACATTCATCAATATCAGTACAAGTAGGGAAAGTTAAAGTCATTCCCTCAGCGTAGTGAGAAACTGCATCTTGGTCACGAATCTGAACGTTTACAAGAGCGTTAACCTGACCCGAGGTAGTAAACT
>Ga0209630_10000046_pt1 | contig 143376 bp, 107 predicted proteins | sample COG_01_FD_184745 | JGI IMG/M metagenome (GOLD analysis project Ga0209630, IMG submission 184745) | Pelagic Microbial community sample from North Sea - COGITO 998_met_01 (SPAdes) (version 2) | ecosystem: Environmental > Aquatic > Marine > Neritic zone/Coastal water | place: Helgoland, sampling...
TGATTCCTCTAGAATTAAAAGCACGAAAAAGTAATACTCCTTCAAGTAAATCAGTCAAAGTACGTATTTTGCAGTAAGCGTTATATTTGGATTTTCGAGAATCACAATAGCCTTTCAAGGGGAATATTAGTTCCAGGATAATAGCCTTGAAATTCATCTAAATTTTTCAATGTCGTTTTTAAAATTCGATATGGTTTCTGAAAACCTAAATCATTTTTGAAATGGAGAGGTCTAAACACATAAGAGGAGTCTTGCCCATAACAAATGGTTGAGATTAGCATGATTGTTAGAGTGATCAGTATAATTTTCATCTAATTTTATTCACATTAATTCATTTTTAATTTTATTTTTCTCATCATGAAGGTCAAACATTAATCTTATAAAAAAAGTTATGCTAATCAATTCCAAAGAATAGTTTATTTATTTCATTATTTCAAACTAGCGTAAACCATCTCCATAAGACACTACATTCGTTTTTAAAACCGCTAACACCTCGATGATAAAGATTGATATGATTTAGTGAATCCATGACTATGGGCTACCAAAAAAAAGTTATCTAATTAATCTATTTCCCTCCGGATGATATCTTTGTAAATCCAAAGCCTCCAACATCATTTGCAACCAAATATCCTCCATCGCTTGTAATACAAACATCTTCACCTGCATTATCTCCCTTTTCTCCCCAGAGATCTAGGTCTGCGTACAAACCTTCCCACTGCAAGGTACCGTTAGAACTGTATTTGATGAGATAAATATTCCACTTATCTGAGCAACCCATAGGATGACCACATTCAGAATAGGTATATTCATCTCCTGTACCGGCAACGATAATCCAGCCACCATCCAAAGTTGCTCGGGCACCCCAGACCTCATCATGAATCCAATCACCGTCATATCCACGGGGTTGGCCAGCATAATCTGTCCACAAGACATTACCCTCACTATCCACTCCGATCGTTGTAATATCAATATTATTACTTAGAGGACTGTCACCATGTCCGGTTAGAATCATATTGCCGTTTTCACTAATATCAAAACCCCAGTATATATCCGGATGAGGTGTTTTTTCCCAGACTACATTGCCATCGAAATCAAATTTTATAAGTGTATAATCCTTATTTCCTTCATATGCTGGATGGCCGGAAACTATATATCCGTCGCTTATCCTTTTAATTCTGTAGCCGGAAGACATTGAACTCGATATGTCCCTGTTCCATATCTCAATTCCGTCAGCATCAGTTTTTATTAAATTTCCTGAACCCCAATTAATGAAAGTGTTTTCGGCAAGTCCATTCCTATAACCTGTTGCGATTAATCCACCATCTTGAGTAACCTCAACTGCTTCAAAACTATCTTCTGAACCCAGGTCCCAGATTTTTGGCCAGCCGGAAAGAGTATTACCTGTCAAGGCATCGACTTTTATGAGTACCGCATCAAAATTTAAAGTACCCGCAATGACATAATTCCCATCTGGTGTCTCTACACATCCATTTCCTAAATTATATCCTTCAGTCCCAAATTCCTTTTCCCAAATTAGGCTTCCGGAAGAATCAGTTTTTACAACATAAATTTTTGCGGTATTATCATCTATAAAACCCGTTTCACCAATCATAAGAAAACCACGATCACTAGTCTCGATAACGTAATGAGGATGACTTTCTTCACCGCTTCCATTATATACCTGATGCCACTCCATCTTCGGTGGATTTATATTTATTGAACTAGTATCGGTTTCTGTATCTAGATCCGAATTTGCGAGCGTACTGTCACTGCAACTAGTAAATAATCCAAGTGAACAAAGAATACTAAAAACGGGAAGGTGTTTAATACATGTCATAGTAAAAACAAAAATAAACTGCCTGAGTAACGTAAGGGTTTCTTATAAATGCATTTTGGTGCTCTAGGAATTCATTAATTAAAAAACAATATCCTAATGGAATAGTTCTCATCCAAAGGTATTGCTTAAGTCCAGTTTAATTTTGTATAATAGATTTAAGCTACGCACAAGTAAAGAGGCTCTATAAGAAAAAAAAGTACAAATTCTGTACAGGAACGTACAATTTGAACATATTTGGCATTCGAGATACTTGCTTTGAAAATGATACTTTCAACGATTATATAGGTGTCGCATACGAGGATGATCTTTGTCAAAAAAAGGTAGATCTATACCCAGCTACATGCGATCCTGGTATTCATTGGTTACGTAATCCACTCAATAAGAATGGGACTATAATAATGCTCGAAGGGCAGTATAAAGGCTGTTACAAAATTGGTATTCATGGAAGGACAGGAAATTTTTCATATGAAAGCCTTGAGCAATGTGCTCCGATGGATTATGTCAGAGATAACAATAAGGATGATGTTCTAGATATTGATCTGTCCAAGAAGATTAAAGGTATATTCAAAACCAATCTTCACAGATGCTCCAAATGGAAAATAGTTCGATACATCGGTCGCTATTCCGCAGGATGCCAGGTGATTCAAGATCCAAAGCATTTTGATGAGCTTATGGTTACCGCTAAACGACAACAATCATTGGGGTGGGGAGATAAGTTCTCATACATATAGGCATTTTGTCGAGATACTACAAAATAATGTGACCGATTCTTTTTATTTTAGATTTAAAGTTATACTTGCATTTTTAAAATGGAAAGATGTCAAAAATTGTTATCATAGGTGCAGGTGGGGTTGGACGAGTAGTCACTCATAAATGTGCTCAATTAAGCACTATTTTTACGGAAATCGTATTGGCCAGTAGGACGTTGAAAAAATGTGATGATATTGCGACAAGCGTAAGAGCAAAATACAAAGAGGTTAAAATCTCAACGACTCAAGTGGATGCCGATGAAGAGGACCAACTCATTCATTTATTTGAGGCGAATCGCCCTTTTTTGGTGATCAACGTAGCCTTGCCGTATCAGGATTTGACTATCATGGAGGCATGCCTCAAGACAGGTATACATTATCTGGATACAGCTAATTATGAGCCTTTAGAGGAAGCTAAATATGGATATAGCTGGCAGTGGGCTTATCAGGAAAGGTTTAAAAAGGCAGGACTTATGGCTGTTTTAGGATGTGGTTTCGATCCGGGTGTAACCAGTATTTTCACCGCATATGCTGCGAAACATCATTTTGACGAGTTACACTACTTAGATATTGTAGATTGTAATGGAGGAGATCATGGCAAAGCTTTTGCAACCAATTTTAATCCTGAAATTAATATCAGAGAAGTGACCCAAAAGGGTAAGTTTTACGAGGATGGCAGCTGGAAAGAAACTGCGCCTCATGAAATCAGTCGCATAATCAACTATCCAAATATTGGGCCTAGAAAATCATATTTAATCAATCATGAAGAATTAGAATCTTTAGTTAAAAATTTTCCTACACTTCGCAGAGCGAGATTCTGGATGACCTTTGGTGATGAATATCTCACACATTTAAGAGTCATACAGAATATTGGTATGGCTGCAATTGAGCCCATAGACTTCCAAGGCAATCAAATCATACCTTTGCAATTTTTAAAAGCGGTATTACCTGATCCAGGTTCGCTAGCAGAAAACTATGAAGGAGAAACTTCTATTGGCTGTCGCATAAGTGGTCTAAAAAACGGACGTCATCAAACTTACTATATTTACAATAATTGTGATCATAGGGCTGCTTATTTGGAAACAGGCGCTCAGGGCGTCTCCTATACCACAGGTGTCCCAGCCGCATTGGGTGCCAAGATGATGATTACTGGTAAGTGGAAGGGAGCTGGCGTATTTAATGTCGAAGCCTTTGATCCTGATCCTTTTTTGGAAGATCTGGGTAAAAATGGGCTCATTTGGCATGAGATTAAAGAAGTAAATCTTGAGATGGATTAATTTATGAAACCAGACTTGAATATCGTTCCGGAATTTTATCGTGGTTATGTCGAATGCACCAATCAAACGTCCCTGATGGAACAGTTCAACCAATCAACCCATCAATTATCGCTCATTATGGATGGGTTAAATGAGGAAACGGCTGATTATAGCTATCTAGAGGGAAAATGGTCATTAAAAGAACTATTCTTACATATCATAGATACCGAACGTGTTTTTTCATATCGCGCCCTGTGTATCTCTAGAGGCGAAAGACAAAACCTTCCGAGTATGGATCAAGATGAATACGTGATGCGGAGTGAGGCGTCTTCAAGGAAGATTGAATCATTAAAAAGAGAGTTTCTTTCGGTACGAGAAAGTACTATTTTAATGTTTTCTTCTTTTTCAGAGGAGCAATGGCAATCGAAAGGGTGGGTCGGTCCGTTTGAATTTACAGTAAGTATGTTAGGCTATATAATTGTGGGTCATCTAAATCATCATGTCAATATCATTGAGTCAAGATACATTTGAGGCCATTCCATCACCTTGTTTCGTTTTGGAAGAAGAAAAGTTAAGGCGTAATCTGGAACGACTGGATTCAGTTCAGAAAAACGCCCAAATCAGTATTATTTTGGCTTTGAAAGGCTTCGCGATGTGGTCAAGCTTTCCATTAATCAAATCGTTCTTAAAGAGCGCTACAGCCAGCTCCATGAATGAGGCCAAATTGTGCGCAGAGAAATTCAGTGCATTGGCTCATACTTATGCCGTTGGATATAGAGATGAAGAGTTTGATGAATTGATGAAGCTTTCCTCACATGTTACTTTTAATTCCCTCAATCAATTTTATAAATTTCAGGATCGAGTCCCACCACGTATTTCTATGGGTTTAAGGGTAAATCCAGAATGGTCAGATGTTGTTGCGGATCTATATAATCCGTCGCATGCTCATTCGAGATTAGGTTTGATAAGTTCAAGGCTTCCTGAGACACTTCCTCCAAATATAGAAGGCCTACATTTTCATGTGCTCTGTGAGTCATCCGCTGCTGCTTTGGTTCAGGTATTGGAGAATTTTGAAAAGAAATTTAAAAAATATCTTCCAAATATTAAATGGCTCAACATGGGAGGCGGACACTTAATCACCAAAGATGGTTATGATGTTGAACTACTGGTGAATACCTTAAAGTACTTCAAAAAGAAATATCAAGTCGAAATTATTCTCGAACCTGGTGGAGCGATCGCTTGGCAGACAGGATTTTTAAAGACAACAATTATCGATATTGTGGAGAACCAAGGTAGTCCAACGGCCATCATAGATGCTTCATTCACCTGTCATATGCCAGACTGCTTAGAAATGCCTTATCGGCCTGAAATTATGGAAGGATCTCATCATGCTGAAAAATATCCATTTCGCTACAATATAGGAGGTATCAGTTGTTTAGCTGGAGATTTTTTGGCTGGTTACAGTTTTTCCAAACCTTTAAAAATTGGAAATACCCTTACCTTTCAGGATATGATGCATTATACCATGGTGAAAACAACTACGTTTAATGGCATTGATCATCCCTCCATTGGAGTCATTGGAGCAGACGATAGATTTGAGCTTTTAAAGACTTTTACCTATCAAGATTATCGAGATAAGCTATCCTGAAGGGTCAATACACCCATCATGAAAAGATTGTAGTCTTTACAACTTAAATAACCTTCTCCTTCGGAGTAAGGGCAGGTTTGATAATGAATGTCAAAGATTCCTTGCTTAAAAATAACTCCTGAGCCTTTACATACAGGACAAATCATCTTTCTTAGACCACCACAATCATATTTTGAGGCGATAAGGGTATTACTTTGATCTTGTATTAGGGATCGTTGAAGTTCCATATACTTATCTTCAGAAAATTGCAGATATTCAATGGCTTCTTGATAATATTGACCTTTAGTCCCCTTTAATTGCAGGTATTTATTAAGCCAATTAACGCTTTGTTTGTAAGAGGCGAGATGAAAACTATTTCTTCCAAAAAAATATGCTAGATCCGTTGGGATAACTTCCATATTTTCAATTACGAACAAAAATTCTTTATGGGCAGCTTGGTAGTCGCCAGCAATCATAAGCTGTTGTCCCAAATCCATTCTACGATAATATTCACTTTCTGAAGGAATCTGTCCATATGAGCAGAAGAGAGAAAACAATAAAAAAGAACTTATTAAAAATTTCATGAAGCTAAAATAAAGTAAATATGGCTAATGGATGATGAAATATAAATTCTTAAAAATAATACTTTATTTCAAAAAGAAGTATTTGAAATAATGAGCTATAGATTTGCGTTATATTAAAAATATTTTTTTTAATGTCAAAAGCATTTTGTTTTATTCTATTGATGATATCTGCTCTGAGTTCGATCTTTGCGCAAAGCTCTCGTGATATAGATAATTCAGCCAAGACTTCATCTCAAATTAAAAAAAGCGTCAAGGTTTTTAAATCTGGAAAAAATAGTTTTTTCAAATCGCAAAAAGAAGGTAAAGAGGAGTATGAAGATCGCATGAAGCAGGTAGCGAAAGATAAAAAAAAGAGTGTTAAAATATTGGAAAAACCACAATATTCAGATAAGAGCTATTTTGGTCATAAAAGGCCTCCTAAAAAAAGGCCTTTAGCTAAAAGAAAATTATGCAAAGTATGTGGTATTGTGCATTAATAATAAATCGAATTGATTAGGCTGTTTTTTTGATTTTGAATGCTGTTTCTTTAACTCTAGAATGAGATTTTATTATTTTAATGAGAGCAGTTTTAAGCAGGGCTCGATTTTCATGGGTATTGATTACCGTGCTTTTAATGATGAGTCTATTGAAAAAGGGGTGATAGGCTAAATCATTTATGAGCTTCTGGTAATGCTCGTACCAGGCTATTCTGTAAATTTCTGTGTGTGGAGTGCCATCCCATATAAATTCAAGTTGATTGTCACTTCTGCTGTAGCGATAGCTATCGGCGGCATATCTATAGAATTCATTTAAAAAGGAGACGTCAAAATTTCTTTTATTTTTTAATTCACGAATAAAGTCGTCTTCAATGGCCAAAGGATTTTCTATTTTGAGGAAATTACGAATAGCACTAGATATTGTCGAACGCATCAAAAAACCCTTTTGTTGGTATTGAACGGTTCTTAATATCTCATTTTTATCAGACTCGAATGATTTATTCCACATAATAGAAAAGGGCAATTAAATAATTGCCCTTTTTGTTTTTAAAATTTAATTGTTTAATCAGGTACCATTTTGAAAACCCAAGCACCAGTGAATCCATCCACTCGGCCACTAGATTCTGGAACAGTAAAAGATACGTTTAGGGCAGTTTCACTAACCACAAGTGTCATTACTATGCCATCATTTCTGGTTAATGTAGTAAGATCACTATTGGCAGTAAATGTACCTGAAGTGGACCAGGCTAGATTTGCACCTTCGTCTGATGGAATACCTGAGGCTGTATAACTACCCCCTGCCAAATCTGTATCTATGTTTAATTTTAGCGTGAATCCTGTCCATTCATCTCTGGGAGTACCCGCGTTTGTAGCAGAACTTAACGACCAATTTTTATCTAGGAGCGAGGCATTTGTCTCGGCGGCAGAAGGATTAATTTCTTCTGATTGGGACGGATCACTATCATCACCGCAATTGGCGAAAATTAACAAGGTAGCGCAGGCACATGTGAAGAATAAGCCTTTTATGATTTTTATGTTTAGAGTCTTCATATTATCGATTTATCAAAGAATAATTATTACACAAGGTTAACATTTTTATACTTAATACTCAAACGTACATCTTAATATATATTGTATTGCAATTAAATTTATGATTAGAAATTATATTCATCATACTTAAAAATAATAAAAACTAGTTTAACCCTTAACTTTTTAATGTTTTATTAATTAAATGTCTTCGAAACAGATCATTTGGTAAATATTTTTATTTGAGGAGAGGACATCCATTTAATTGGCTCGGTTTTCTTTAGGACTCTTTTATTTTCAAATACCTATGGTTAAGTCTTCCATCTTAGTTAGGAATGATGTTAGTGTATACTTAAGCGTGTGTTTAGATAATCTCATTTGATCACGAGCGAGTTTTAAAGGGCAAAAAATCTTTGAATAGCTTATGGACTCATGATTTTACTGAAAACAAAGATATCTAGGTCTTTATATAGGTTCAACGTATATCTTTTGCTTATTACTTAGGTTGATCGTGTAAGGGATAAAATCATATTCATGTTGTTGATTTGAGGCTACGATTATGGTGCATGTCCCTAATTTTTGTAGTATCTCATCGCGATACCATTCAATACCTTCCTGATCTAAATTTGAAGTAGGTTCATCTAATATAAGCAATTTATTTTCGGCATAGATGGCAAGGGCGAGTTTGAGACGTTGTTTCATTCCAGAAGAAAAATCCTTGACTTTTTTATCAATGAAAAATTGAAAATTTGTTTTTGCTATGATTTCGTCTAGGGAGAAAGGGGTAGATCTAAATTTGAAATGAAATTCTACATGTTCTCTTAGACTGAATTCTTCTATCAAATCGACATAAGGAGCTGCCAAACCTATTGATTGAGATATGCTTTCAATGGGATAAATATTTTTATTCTCGAAATATTGAATATTACCTAATGTGGGTTCCATGTAGGCGGATATCAATTTTATTAAGGTACTTTTCCCACTTCCATTGGCACCAGTGATGCTTAGAGAAGATTGGGATGGAATATCTAAACTTAAGTTTCTAAGAATCCATTCTTTATTGAACCGCTTCCCAACTTTATTAAGTTTAACCCTCATTCAATACCTTTCATGATACCTCGCTCTGATTCTTGAATGAATTTTATGATGAGATTTTTTTCTTTTGAGGATTTAAAATCGCTTTGAATTTTCTCAAGCGCTTTACTAATATTTAAATCACTCAGATATATAATCCGATACATTTCTTGAATGTTATTAAGTTCGTGCGTGGTAAACTTCCTTCTCCTCAGGCCAATTGCATTGATGCCGCTGTAGCTCAGGGGTTCACGTGCCGCTGAGACATAGGGAGGTACATCTTTGCGAACAAGAGAACCTCCAGCAATCATCACATGAGCTCCAATTTTTACAAATTGTCTTATGGCTGCTGTACCGCCGATGATGGCATAATCGCCCAAGGATACATGACCAGCTATTTGAACCGAATTAGATACAATACAATGATTTCCTAAGATACAATCGTGCGCAACATGGACATAGGCCATCAGTAAATTATGTTCACCAATAACGGTTTGCTTTCTATGACTAGTCCCTCGTGAAATAGTTACAAATTCTCTAATAGTGGTGTTTTTACCTATGATCGTCAAGGTTTTTTCCCCTGCGAATTTTAAATCTTGCGGAATTGATGAGATTTGTGCGCCCGCAAAAATTTTACAATTATTACCTATTCTAGAACCTTCCCAAATGCAAGCGTTGGGACCAATCCAACAGCCATCACCTATTTCTGTATCCTTGTCTACGTAAGCAAAAGGCTCAATAACTACATTTTGACCTATTTTGGCATCGGGATGGACAAAAGCTGAGGGGTTATTCATTATTCTTTTTTTACGAGTACGGCAGTCATGTTACCTTCACAAACTAATTGGTTCCCAATATAAGCAACTCCTGACATTTTTACGAAGCCTCTCCTGATTGGTTCCAATAATTCACATTTAAATATGAGGGTATCTCCTGGAAAAACCATTTTTTTAAATTTAAAATTATCGATACCTAAGAAGTAAGTCCAATAATTCTCAGGGTCTGATACCGAATTAAGCGCTAAGATACCTCCAATTTGGGCCATTGCTTCAACTTGTAAGACACCCGGCATTACGGGGTTTCCAGGAAAATGGCCCTGAAAGAAAGGCTCATTGTAGGTAACATTTTTAATACCCCCCACCGATTTATCATCCAGATGAAAAATTTTATCAATTAGTAAAAATGGATATCTATGGGGTAAGATTTTCGCAATTTTATTGATATCCATTACCGGAGGTATTTTAGGATCGTATTGTGGTATTTTACTATGGGAGGTTTTTTGGATTATTTTTTTGAGTTTTCGAGCGAAAGCGATATTCGCAGCATGCCCAGGACGAGCAGCCATTATTTGGGCTTTAATAGGTCTGCCCACCAATGCTAAATCCCCTACGATGTCTAATAACTTGTGTCTGGCAGGTTCGTTTTTATATCTAAGACTTACGTTATTTAGGATACCTTCTTTCTCGACTTCAACTTTGGGTTTATTCAGTAAATGGGCCAGATGATCTAGTTCACCTGGTTTCACCATTCGATCAACCACTACAATGGCGTTAGAAATATCACCCCCTTTGATCAAGTCTTGTTTGTACAGCTCTTCGATTTCATGTAAAAAGCAAAAAGTTCTAGCATCACTGATTTGCTCATAGAAATCTGTTAATTTATTCAATGAGGCATGCTGACTTCCAAGAACAGGTGAGTTATAGTCCACCATTACAGTGACTCTGTAATCATCTAAGGGAAGTGCGATGATTTCAACATCTCGTACTTTGTCTTCATAAAAGACGCTGTGAGGTAACTCAAAAAAGTTTCTCGGAGCAGCTTGTTCTTGTAATCCGATTTCAAGAATGGCATCCATAAATTGTCTCGCACTACCATCCATAATGGGGGGCTCAGGTCCATCAATTTTTATCAAAACATTGTCTATTTCTAAGGCGACTAAAGCTGATAACACGTGTTCGACCGTATTAATTCTTCCCCCATTTTGCTCAATACTTGTGCCTCGAGACAAATCTACCACATTGTCTACATCGGCGTCAATAATGGGTTGATTATCTAAATCTATTCTTTGAAACTTGATTCCATGGTTGATTTTGGCAGGAGTGAAAGTCATATTGCTCACTACGCCTGTATGCAAGCCTATGCCCGAGACGACTGCTTCGCCGATAACGGTATGTTGATTAAATTTCATTGAGTTTTGGGCTACAAATTTAAGAGTTTTTCCTCAATTTTTTCAATCTGCTTCATTACTTTAGGTAATTTTTTGTACACAGTGTAGGATCTAAGATAATTATTGAAGTCAATGGCAGGGGTTCCATAGATGGTTTGAGCTACTTTGGTATTTTTTGAAACTCCAGATTGAGCTTGTATTTGCGTTTTAGCAGCTATTTTTAAATGTCCAGCAATCCCAACTTGTCCACCTATTTTACAATTTTCGCCTATTTTTACAGAGCCAGCGATGCCTGTTTGAGCCGCAATTACGGTATTTTCTCCAATCAGGGTGTTGTGACCAATTTGAATCAAATTATCTAATTTGACTCCTTTTTTGATCAGCGTTGTGTTAAAGGTGGCACAATCTATCACTGTATTGGCCCCTACATCCACATGATCTTCTAAAACAACATTACCCAATTGAGGTATTTTTTTATAAGAGCCATCCTCAAGAGGAGCATATCCGAAACCATCACTTCCCACAACCGCTCCTGCCTGCAGGGTACAATGACTTCCAATCACACTTTTAGCATAAATTCTAACCCCTGGATGAATAATAGTTTGATGACCAATAGTGACATCATCACCAATATAGGCATTGGGATAAATTTTTACTTGATCACCTATTTTAACATTGCTCCCAATATAAGAGAAGGCGCCTACATAAATGTCTGATCCATGCGTAGCCGTTTTATTTATAAAGCTAGGTTCTTCAATTCCAGTCTTGTTGAAGGAAAGTAGCCGATCATATGCTTCTAACAGAGCGGTAAAAGCAGCATAGGAATCTGCAACTCTGATAAGGGCTGTATTTATTTTTTTATTTAGAAAAAGCTTCTCATCAACAATAACTGCTGACGCTTGGGTTTCGTAAATGAGGGGCTCATACTTTGGGTTGGATAGAAAAGTGATACTTCCTTCCTTAGCATCTTCGATAGAACTGATAGTATTTACCTTAGTCTCTTTTGACCCGTCTAATTTTCCTCCTATAAGATGAGCAATTTGCTCTAAGGTAAAGTTCATTTAACTTTTCATTTTGTCATTGGATTGACCAATTATAAATATTTCGGTAAATATAAGGTTTTGGGATAGCAAAGATAATTTTTTTTCACAATTTTACTCATCACTTTGATGTTGGGTAAATCAACAGCAGCCGTTATTTCTTCGACTTTCCCATTTTTTCTTAAAATATTTATAGTATGATTCTTTGCAGTATAAGCGGCATTGGTAACACTGCCATGGGTGACTAAACTATGAGTCATTTCAAGGGGCAGCTTTAACCTTTTTGCAACCTTTTTTTTGATATCAGTTAGTCGAACTGATTTCAGAGGCTCTTCCAGTATCTCAATTTTAAATAATCTCCGATCTTTTAAAGCGTTGCTCAATATATTAATGACGGGATCTTCATGATTTAACCAAAGTTTGATACTTCCCCAAATATCAGTATCATCTAATTCCATAAATGTTTCAAGTAATTTTGGATTTTTATTGAAATCTTGGGCTGAAAGATCATTGCTGAGAAATAGACTGAGGGCAGGAGTAGCGGACATGGATGTTTTTTTGTCCCAACAGATGCTTACCCGTTTGATGAGCTCAATGAGCATCTTTTCACTACAAATAGAAGTTTTATGTAAATAAACCTGCCAATACATGATTCTACGGGCGCTGATAAAACTTTCAATACTATAAATTCCTTTTTCTTCAACGACGAGCTCATCATCTACCACATTGAGCATTTTGATGATACGTTCAGCTCCGACCGTACCTTCTTGAACACCAGTAAAAAAACAATCTCTTTTAAGGTAATCGAGCCGGTCCATATCCAGTTGGCTAGAAACCAATTGAGTAAGGAATTTGCGAGGATAGGTACCCTTAAATATTTCAATGGCTAAGGTTAGTTTGCCCGCGAAATCTTTATTCAATGCATCAAGCGTCCAAGCGGTGATGCTTTCATGGGAGACATTTTTGAAAAGACTGAATTCCAATGTGTGCGAAAAAGGACCATGACCAATATCGTGCAGAAGAATGGCAATTAATGCGCCTTCGTATTCAGCTTCAAAAATCATTTGACCTTTCTCGCGAAGACTATCTAATGTTTTCCTCATCAAATGCATCGCTCCTAAAGCATGACTAAATCGCGTATGAATGGCACCTGGATATACATAATCAGAGAGCCCCAGTTGCTTTATTCTACGCAATCTTTGAAAATAGGGATGCTCGATGATATCAAAAATGAGTGCATTGGGTATGTTTATAAAACCATAAACAGGATCATTAAATATTTTCTTTTTATTCAAAGTATATTCGAGTCTATTATAGTGTGAACATACAAAAGGATTTTCGTAAAAATGCAGCAATATAAAATTTTATGGGCCGATGATGAGATTGATCTATTAATGCCTCATATTATATTTTTGGAATCTAAAGGTTATCAAGTCATTCCAGTAAATAGTGGTAATGATGCTTTGGATGAGATCGAAAAGCAGTACTTTGATATTATTTTTCTTGATGAGAATATGCCAGGAATATCTGGGATTGAAACCTTGAGAGCAATTAAATTATCACATCCCAATATTCCAGTGGTTATGATCACCAAAAATGAGGAAGAAGATATCATGGAAGATGCCATTGGTTCACAGATCGCAGATTATTTGATTAAACCGTTAAATCCAAATCAAATCCTACTTTCTGTAAAAAGGTTATTGGATAAAAATCGTATAGTATCTGAAAAAACAAATTTAAACTATCAGCAAAATTTCGCTGATGTTGGTTATGAAATAGCCGATGCGACAGATTATGAAGATTGGATTGCAGTATATAGAACATTGGTTCGTTGGGAATTATTGATTGATGAAACCAATGAAAAGGACATGTCAGAAATCCTCCAAACTCAAAAGGCTGAAGCTAATCAAAGATTCGCGAATTATATTCGATCAGATTATGAAGATTGGATGAATTCATCCGAAGGGCCATTACTTTCTCATCAGGTTTTTAAAGAAAAAGTTTTCCCGGTACTTGCACAGAGCAGTGTTTTTCTCATTGTCATTGATAATTTAAGATGGGATCAATGGGAAATAATTGAGCCAGAAATTGCTCAATTATTCGAAATAGAGAAAAAAGAAACTTATTTTTCTATTTTGCCAACCACTACCAATTATGCAAGAAATGCACTTTTTTCAGGTTTAATGCCTGCAGACATTGAAAAGAAGTATCCGGATTTTTGGACAAAAGAAAGCGAGGAAGGCTCTAAAAATAAGTTTGAATCGGAATTGTTAGCCGCTCAATTAGGGAGACATAAATTAGAAGTAAAATACAATTATCACAAAATAATTAAAACTCAGGAAGCCAAACAGATAGAACAGAAATTAGATGGGCTCTTTAAAGCCCCTCTCAATGTATTGGTCTACAATTTTGTAGATATGCTTTCACATGCCAGAACAGATATGCAAATGATCCGCGAATTGGCTCCAGATGAATCGGCTTATAGAGCATTGACTAAAACGTGGTTTGTACATTCATCACTTTTCGAAGTTCTTAAAAAACTATCTTCAAAAAAGGTTAAAGTAATGATCACCACTGACCATGGTACGATCAGGGTCAAAAAACCTGAGAAAATCAAGGCAGATAGAAATAGCAATCATAATTTGAGGTTTAAGATAGGGAAGAATTTGGGATTTAATCCCAAATCGGTATTTCATATGCATAAACCTGAAGTATTTAAATTACCTAAATTAAATTTGACTTCATCCTATATTTTCGCTTTGGAAGAATCATTCTTTGCCTATGAAAATAATTTTAATCATTATGCTAATCTCTATGAGGATACTTTTCAGCATGGGGGTATCAGTATGGAAGAGATGATGATTCCTCTTATAACCCTTGGACAAAAACAATGATTTACTCTTTAGATCAGATTGATAAAGTTGCTCGTAAAATAATTGATAATTTGGAAGAACATAAAGTCATTTGTGTCAATGGTGACATGGGAGTAGGTAAGACTACCTTAATCAAAAAAATAGGCGAGTTTTTAGGGGTAAGTGATGCGATCCATTCGCCAACTTTTGCTATCGTCAATGAATACCACTGCAATGATGACACCCCTATGTATCATTTTGATTTTTACAGAATAACCAATGTTTTACAAGCGGTTAATTTGGGCATTGAGGATTATTTTTATAGTAATCATTTATGCTTTATCGAATGGTCTGAAAACATCACTACCTTGTTGCCCGAAAAATATCTTGATATTAATATTCAATTAACCTCCGAAAGTCAAAGGGAAATCAGTTTCCAATCATATGACAGAAAAAAATAAATCTGGGTTTGAAAAAATAGGGAGGGCTGCTGCCCTCTACCCACAAGAAAAACAGTTAAAGAGAGATAGAAAAACTAAATCGTTGAACATCGGTTTGCCGTTGGAGATGGGCGAGCAAGAAAATAGAATATCGTTAAAGCCTGAATCAGCAAAAGTGCTTGTACAGAATGGTCATCAGGTAATTGTAGAGGCATCTGCTGGCAATTCTGCCAATTATGTGGATACTGATTATAGCGAGGTGGGAGCACAGATTGTTTATGATCGTAAAACAGTTTTTGCCTCGGATGTCATACTTAAGGTTGAACCTCCCAGTATCGAGGAAATAGGTCTCATTCCATCGGGGGCCACTTTGATATCTGCACTTCAACCAGCTAGTCAATCTATTGAGTACTTGAAAGCTCTTCAGGAAAAGAAAATCATTGGATTGGCCTATGAGTTTATTGAAGATAAGGTAGGAGGACTACCGATCGTAAGATCAATGAGTGAAATCGCAGGGAGTTCGGTGATGCTAATTGCAGCAGAACTTTTAAGTAAAACCAATAGTGGATTAGGGGTGATTTTAGGTGGAGTCACGGGCGTACCTCCGACTAAGGCGGTAATTATTGGAGCGGGAACAGTAGCTGAATATGCAACACGAGCCGCCCTAGGCTTGGGAGTTGATTTACAAGTGTTTGATAATAGAATTTATAAATTAAGAAGGTTAAAGCATGCAGTAGGCTGGCAGGTTCATACGTCGACCTTTGACCATCCATCGTTGGGAAAAGCGTTGGAATCCGCCGATGTTTTGATTGGTGCGATGCGTGCAGAAAATGGGGTTAATGGGATGGTGGTTAGCCAAGAAATGATTGCTAATATGAAGCCTAATTCTTTGGTCATAGATGTGAGCATTGATCAAGGAGGCTGCATTGAAACTTCAAGCTTGACTACTTTGGATACACCGACGTTTCGAAAATACGATGTGGTCCATTATTGTGTGCCTAATATTGCTTCTAGAGTTCCAAGAACGGCATCTATTGCTATTTCGAATATTCTAACACCTATTTTGATTCAAATGGGAGAAGCTGGAGGAATAGAGGAGATGATTTTAAGAAATCAGTGGTTCATGAAAGGAGTTTATGTCTACAAAGGAAGTATTTCTAACCAATATTTAGCTACGAAATACAACTTAAGTTTTAAGGATCTCAGGTTGTTGATGGCCGCTCGATTTTAAAGTTTTCTCAGGCTTTCCATGAGCGTTTCAATTTTAGCTTCTGCGTCGGCTTGCTTCTTTTTTTCTATCTCTAAAACTTTTGGAGGTGCATGATTAACGAAGCGCTCATTACTCATTTTTTTGAGTACATTTTCAAGAAATCCGCGGGTATAGTCCAATTCCTTTTGAAGCGTTTTACGTTCAAAATCTGGATCTATGTTTTTTGCTGAAACAATAGAAAATTCCTTTGAATGAATCAAGAAGGCATGACTCTGTGCTGGTTTTTTTTTGATAAATGAAATTTTTTCCAAGTTGGCCATTTTCATTAAGGAAGCATTGATAGTCGTAAAAAGGGAGGCCTCGCTGTTGATATTTAAGGTTAATTTGATTTTTGGTGATAGTTGATTTTTATTTCTAATATTTCTTATTTGTGCGATAATTTCAAAAAGGAAAGAAGCATCAGCTAAAATCGTTTCATCGAATTTTTGAGAGATTGGCCATTCAGCGACAATCAAATCTTCATCAGTGCCTCTTTTATGTAAACTGTGCCATATTTCTTCGGTAATAAAGGGCATAAATGGATGCAGCATCTTCATCAATTGTTCCAAAAAAGAAACGGTCTTTTGATGGGTTTTGGTATCTATTGGGGCTCCATAATTAGGCTTGATCCACTCTAGATACCAACTGCAGAAATCATTCCAGATCAGCTTATAGACGGTCATTAAGGCATCAGATATTCTGAATTTAGAAAAGTGATCTTCTAGTTCTAATAATGCTTTTTGAAAATTGGACTCAAACCAACGAATGGCCAATCGATTTTCGCTAGGTTGCTCAATTTCTTCAACTTCCCAAACTTGAATGAGTCGAAAAGCGTTCCAGATTTTATTAGAAAACTTCTGACCTTGTTTGACCAGTTTTTCATCAAAAAGGAGGTCATTTCCGGCGGGAGAGCTGAAGAGCATACCGGTTCTTACGCCATCCGCCCCATACTTTTTTATGAGATCCAAAGGATTGGGTGAATTGCCCAATGATTTAGACATTTTTCTTCTCTGTTTATCGCGAACAATTCCTGTGAGATAGACATTTTTAAAAGGTTTTTCCCCGGTATATTCATAGCCTGCAATGACCATTCTCGCCACCCAGAAAAACAAAATTTCAGGAGCGGTGACCAAGGTAGCGGTAGGATAGAAATAATCTAATTCCTCATTTTTTTTAGGTAAAATTTTGCCTGTTTCAGTATCAAATGCTTGATCACTAAACCCGTCAAAAACGGATAAAGGAAAAAGCCAGGATGAAGCCCAGGTATCCAGAACATCCTCATCTTGATGAAGATCGGATGGCTTCAAGTGTGGATTATTTGACTTTTTTTGAGCCAATATTAGGGCCTCATGTTCATTTACGGCGACTACGAAGTCATCTTCCCCTTGTCCGAAATAATAAGCAGGAATGCGTTGACCCCACCAAAGCTGTCGAGAAATACACCAATCACGAACATTTTCCATCCAATGGTGATAGGTTTTCTTAAATTTAGGTGGAAAAAGCCGAATTTCGTCATTCATAACTACTTTATGAGCGGTCTTTGAGATGGATTTCATTTTTATGAACCATTGCAGCGATAACTTGGGTTCAATGACCGTATCCGTTCTTTCTGATCTACCAATTCTAGTATTAAAATCCTCTTCATTTACGAGGATTCTCATCGTTTTCATATCCTTGACGATCTGCTTCCTTACCTCAAAACGATCCATGCCTATATATTTTTCAACTTCACAGGCCGAAGTCAGCTTGCCATCTAAACCAATGGTATCAATGATTTTAAGTCCGTGACGCAGCCCAATCTCATAATCGTTGGTATCATGGGCGGGTGTTACTTTCAAACAACCCGTACCAAAATCCATCGTTACGTATTCATCGGCTATGATGGGTACCCGCCTATTGACAAAAGGAATGATGGCGGTCTTTCCGATAAGGTGTTGATAACGACGGTCCTCGGGATTAACGGCAATCCCTGTATCTCCCATGATGGTTTCAGGCCTTTGTGTAGCGATGGTGATGTATTCGCTACTATTTTCAATTTGATATTTGACTGAATAAAGTTTCGATATTTCACCACCTTCTTTGTAGAGAACTTCTTCATTCGATACTGCTGTTTGGGCCTCTACATCCCAATTTACCATACGAAGACTTCGATAGACATAACCTTTGTTAAAAAGGTCGACAAATACTTTAATAACGGATGAATAATAATTCTTATCCATGGTAAAGGCTGTTCTATCCCAATCACATGAAGCTCCTAATTTTTTTAATTGTTCAAGAATGATGCCCCCATACTTTTCTTTCCATTCCCAAGCATGCTCCATAAATGCCTCTCTGCTGAGATCGCTTTTTTTAATCCCTTTTACTCTCAGCATTTTTACAACTTTTGCTTCGGTTGCAATCGATGCATGATCTGTACCCGGGACCCAACAAGCTTCAAAGCCTTGCATCCTTGCTTTTCTTATCAGAATGTCTTGAATGGTATTATTGAGCATATGGCCCATGTGTAGTACTCCAGTGACATTAGGTGGGGGGATGACAATACTAAAAGGTTTTTTATTGGGATTTACTTTGGCTTTGAAATGACCTTTATCCATCCAATATTGGTACCATTTGTCTTCAACTTGAGCGGGATCATATTTAGTTGATAGGGCCATTCTTTTTTTTTAAGGTCTTATATTTTTCGCAAAACTAACCAGAACTCAAATAAACGACACTTATTTCTAGATAATTCGGTATCGAAAGAAGTGAGAGATCGTTTTTTTAGAACGCAAATTGTGATTTGAATACTTGCAGTTCATCTGATAGGGAGGTAGATGTAAACCCGGTGACAGATTCAAAAAGCTTACTCTCGAGACTTACATTGAGTTCTCTGAGTTTCATGTGCTGATTGGCATAAATAAATTCTAAGTCAGGGTATAACTCTTTAAGAACGTCTAAAATCTCTAGAATCTGCAAATTTTTGTCCACGAGGTTGTAAGTCCCGGTGGGGACTTCTTTTAAAACACATTGTTCTATGGTGTTTACTAGGTGCTCAATATGAATAAATGCTCGGGTCTGCTTCCCGTTTCCGAATATTTGAATTCGGTTTGTAAAATGGGCATCAAACATAAATTTATTTATGACCGCATCAAAACGCATACTTTTGCTGAACCCATAGATATTTCCTCCTCTAAGTATGATAGAATTCTTTTTTTCCATCAGTCGGTTAACATGTGTTTCGCCTCTAAGCTTAGATATCCCATAATAAGTTTGTGGTAGGGGCAATGTGGATTCATCTGCCAGATCAGCACCTGTACCATAAACTGCTGTACTGCTGAGATGGATGAATTTAGAGACGCCACTTTCCTCTGCGGCATAGACAACTTCTGCAGTACCCCAATGATTTACTTGTTCAAAAAAATGGGGATCCGTATTTGCAAAGGGAGTAGTTACCATGGCAGCCAAATGTATTAAAACATCCGTGTCAGTCAACTGTTTCTTTAATAACCGGGAATCCAATATTTCTCCATGAACAAACTCTATTTTGGACAAAAAAGGGTATTTTTTTCCTAAAAAAAGGCTTCTATGACCTTTACTCAAATTATCATAAATAGTGATTTTACTAATTTCCTTGTTGAGCGACAATTTTGCCAATAATTCAGTTCCTACATATCCCGCACCTCCGGTAATTAATATATTCATTTTTTGCTAATTAATTCAGTGTGCAAGCCACATTCTAATTTATTTAAACCAAACCACCGAGCTTCTCGCACTTGCATTTCTAAATCTATTTTTCTAGTACAAGGTTCGCAGCCAATACTTGTATAACCACGCTGCTCTAATGGATGCTTGGGGATATTGTATTCTTTGAGATAGTTAAATATTTTTTTTTGATTCCAATCGAGCATGGGATGAAATCTTACCGTGTTGTGAGGGGCTGCTTGTTCGACCTTCATGGCGCTTCGGATGGCACTTTGATCTGCGCGAACCCCATTCATCCAAACATCATAGGTGGCCAAAACAGCATCCAATGGTTGTGTTTTGTTGATTGAACAGCAATGATCAGGATCCGAGGTATATAAGAGTTTTCCATTAAGATCTTTTTGCAAATACTTCGGCGTCTCCGGTTTTAAGTCCATTACAGTTAATTGGAAGAGATCAGCAATTTCATCCTTAAATCTGACCGTTTCAGGAAATAGATAACCTGTATTTATAAAAAAGATGGGAATTTTTGGGCTGATTTCCTTGATGATGTGCAAGAGGACTAGACTATGAGATTGGAAGGAAGAGGTGGTAAATATTCGCTTTCCTGCTTGCTGATATTTTTTTATTTTAGATTTGATTTCAGGTATTTCCATTTTTTTTTGTCAAACGCAAAAGAATCAATTATTCAAGTGAATCAAAAGGGAATACGATATAATTGTGTTAAATAATGAACTAATCTTCTTTTTTTTTGATTTCTATCTTGCAACGTTAATATTTGCATGACTGAATAGGTTAGTATGAAAAAAGTTTCGGTTTTTAGAAAAGAGCATTTCAATGCAGCTCATAGACTGCATAATCCTAGTTTGTCAGATACAGAGAATGCCAGAATATTTGGTAAGTGTAATAATGCGAACTACCACGGCCACAATTATGACCTGACCGTAAAATTAATTGGAGAAGTGGATGCGACCACCGGATATGTTTATGACATGAAGTTGTTAAGTGACATTATTAAGGAAAATATCCTCGACCGCTTTGATCACAAAAATTTAAATCTAGATGTAGAGGAGTTTGAGAGCCTTAATCCTACGGCAGAAAACATTGCTATTACCATTTATGAGATATTAAAGTCTAAAATTGAAAACCGCTACGAAATAAAAATATTATTGTATGAAACCGAAAGAAATTTTGTCGAATACCCCGCCGACTGACGATGATGATAGCCATGGCGTTTTTTCTTATGAAACGCCCTTAAGACCAGATGCTTTTGAAAAAGATGATGATTTAAAAATAGAGTTAATAGAAAAGCATTTTAGGGAAATCATGCATGTATTGGGTATGGACTTGAGTGATGACAGTCTGAAGGGTACGCCGCGCAGAGTCGCAAAAATGTATGTGAAGGAAGTTTTTTCGGGTTTAAACCCATCGAGCAGGCCCACCTGTAAGTTGTTCGATAATAAATACAATTATGATCAAATGTTGGTGGAAAAAGACATCACTTTTTACTCGCATTGCGAACATCATTTTGTTCCTATTTTCGGAAAAGCACACGTTGCCTACTTTTCAAGTGGCAAGGTTATAGGATTGTCGAAGATCAATAGAATTGTACAGTATTTTTCGAAAAGACCCCAAGTGCAAGAAAGGTTGACAGTACAAATTGCTGAAGAACTCAAAAAACTTTTGAATACCGAAGATATTGCTGTAGTCATGGATGCAAAACACATGTGTGTCTCCTCAAGAGGGGTTGGAGATACTAATAGTCAAACGGGAACCGCACATTTTTCAGGAAAATTTAATGACCAGGCGGTGCGCTCTGAATTTTTAAATTATGTCAATTCGAGTGCTTCGAAATAATTAGAAAATTTTTTTAAAGCTTTTTCTTTATGGTTTCCTCTCGGAGATAACCTTTCGTGTTCGCGTTTTTCATGAAAATAGCATTTGAATGAAAAACTTTTTATCTGTTTTGTCTCGCATTATCATATATTTGCCAAAAAATTAAAAATACCAAACAAAAAAATGGAATACTTTATCTATCTAGTGCCAGTCTTTGCGATTGTAGGACTGATTGTGATGGCATTTAAAGCCAAATGGGTAATCAAACAAGATGCGGGTAAAAAGAACATGATAGAACTTGCTTCTCACATTAAAGAAGGAGCATTGGCTTTTTTGTCTGCCGAATACCGTGTACTCATCATATTTGTTGTGATTGCTGGAGCACTTTTAGCTTTGGTTTCTTCTTTAGTAGAATCTACCAGCTATTTTATAGTAGTAGCTTTCGTTATTGGTGCTTTTTTCTCAGCACTCGCAGGAAATATAGGCATGCGTATTGCTACTGAAGCCAATGTTCGAACAACTCAAGCTGCTAGAACTAGCCTTCCAGATGCTTTAAAAGTCTCTTTTGCGGGAGGTATGGTAATGGGTTTAGGTGTTGCAGGTTTAGCTGTGTTTGGATTGAGTGTAATTTTTATCGTGCTACTTCAAATCTTCATGGGAGGTGAATGGAGTATTGATGGTAATGAAAAAATGACCATGATACTAGAAACTCTGGCTGGATTTTCATTGGGAGCAGAGTCTATTGCACTTTTTGCAAGAGTGGGTGGAGGTATTTATACCAAGGCAGCAGATGTAGGCGCAGATTTAGTAGGCAAAATAGAGGCCGGGATACCTGAAGATGATCCTAGAAACCCAGCTACGATCGCGGATAATGTTGGAGACAATGTTGGAGATGTTGCTGGTATGGGTGCTGATCTGTTCGGATCTTATGTGGCAACTGTTTTGGCATCGATGGTTCTTGGGAACTATGTGATTCGCGATATGGGTGGTGTCATTGATGATGTGTTTAACGGAATGGGTCCCATCTTACTACCCTTAGTGATTGCTGCAGTAGGCATTATATTTTCAATTTTTGGAAGTTTTTTCATTAGGATAAATAGTAATGATGCGAAAGAACAAGAAATTCAAAATGCTTTAAATATAGGTAATTGGAGTTCTATTGTGATGACGGCGATTACTTCTTATTTCATCATTAATTTTATGCTACCTGAAATCATGAAAATGGATTTCTTTGAAGTGGGTATCAAAGAAATACCTAGAATAAACGTATTTGGAAGTGTGATCATAGGTTTAGTTGTGGGTGCTGCCATTTCTTATTTCACAGAATATTATACAGGTTTAGGTAAAAAACCTGTAATGTCAATTATTGAAAATTCAGCGACAGGAGCTGGAACCAATATTATCGCGGGTTTGTCGACAGGAATGATGTCTACATTTGCACCCATCTTATTATTTGCTGTCGCCATTTGGGGCACGTACTCTTTAGCTGGATTTTATGGAGTAGGTATAGCGGCATCAGCCATGATGGCCACTACGGCTATGCAATTGGCTATCGATGCTTTTGGACCCATTGCGGACAATGCAGGAGGGATTGCAGAGATGAGTAAACTTCCCAAAGAGGTGAGAGAACGTACAGACGTTTTAGATTCGGTTGGTAATACTACAGCGGCTATTGGTAAAGGTTTTGCAATTGCCTCGGCTGCTTTAACTGCATTGGCACTTTTCGCAGCCTATGTGACCTTCACTGGTATTGATGGTATAAATATTTATAAAGCAGACGTGCTTGCGACACTTTTTGTCGGGGCTATGATTCCTGTAGTATTTTCAGCACTAGCGATGAGATCAGTAGGTCGTGCTGCTATGGAAATGGTGATGGAAGTAAGACGTCAATTTAAAGAGATTCCTGGGATTATGGAAGGTACAGGATCTCCAGAATATGGTAAATGTGTAGATATTTCTACTAAAGCGGCCATTAAAGAAATGATGCTTCCTGGTGCGCTGACCATTATCAGTCCTATCATTATAGGTTTTTTGATGGGCCCTGAGGCATTGGGATCCTACATGGCCGGTGTAACTGTGTCAGGAGTTTTGTGGGCCATTTTTCAAAACAATTCGGGAGGGGCTTGGGACAATGCTAAAAAGTCATTTGAAGCGGGGGTCATGATCAATGGTGAGATGACCTACAAAGGATCAGAAGCACATAAGGCGGCAGTTACAGGAGATACGGTTGGAGATCCATTCAAAGATACTTCTGGTCCTTCCATGAATATTTTGATTAAATTGACCTGCTTGATCGGTTTAGTTATTGCTCCTATTTTGGGTGAAATGTACGGCAATGGTCATCAAACTTTTAATGAAAAAGAAGTAGATGTCGTTATAAATGTGGAGAAGACCCACGAAGATGAATCATGGGAAGGCAGCATTACGGTAAATAAAAATGGAATGGAGACAACCAAAAAACTTACAGGTACTCAGCAGGAGGTTGAAGTAATGTTAGAAGCTTTTGTAGAGGAGATGGAATAAAAAATACTAAGGCAGAAAGAAAAGGCATTAATGACAAGTAATGCCTTTTTTTATAGAGAATAGTGTGGTGTATTTCAAGATATTCTCTTCAGTGGTGGATGATTTATTGTACATTTAGGATAGGTATGCCTTGAAACCGTTGAATTATCAGTAGAATTTATATTCGTTTCACTTCCTTTCTTCGCGTTATGCATTTACAAATAATTTTATAATCTTTGTGTATAAACAATCCTTTGAACATTTTTTTGGAGGAAACCAAATCACCAAATGTATTCATACGCAGCTTTGTCCTAAATATATGTTTCGATCGCTTCGAATAAATCAATCAATCTTACTGCTTAAGGTAAAGCCTTTACTGCCAATAAAATCATGCACTTCTTATGTGCAAAGTCAGTATAAATTACTTTTAATATTGATTTATCTCTTTTTGAAGGGTTACCCATTCAGTTTAACTAGTATTTATTCAAGATCAGGTTTATAAATACTATGACGGAGCAACAAATACTTGATCATATTTCTCGAGGAGATGAAACCGCCTTGGACTATTTGTATAAAAAATATTATCCCATGATGACCAAAATGGTCCTTAAAAATAATGGTACAGTCGAGGAAGCAAATGATGTATATCAAGATGCATTAATTGTTTTTTGGCAAAAAGTCATTAGTGGAGACCTTAAAATCACGTCAAAAATAAGCACCTATTTATACAGTATTTGTAAAAATTGCTGGCTGAAGGAATTAAGTCGTAAAAAGCGACTGAGCTATACAGATCAAGAAGGATCAATCGTCCAGTCCGAGCCCGAGGATATAATGTCAAAGGTGGTTCAGGATGCGATGGAGGTGTTGGGAGATCCTTGTAAAAGTGTTCTGACCTATTACTACTTCAATGAAATGTCAATGTCAGAGATAGCAGATCGCATGAACTATTCCAATGCCGATACCGTTAAAGCGAAAAAGTACAAGTGTAAAAAGCGCTTAGATGTTCTCATTAAGAAAAATTACGCTCAAGAAGATTTTTTTAATTAAATGCAATCAAGGGATCAAGAGGAAGTTATTGCACAATATTTAACGCGGCGAATGTCTGAAGTTGAAAGGGTTGCTTTTGAGCAAAAAATTAGTGAAAGTCCGCAGTTGTCCCAAAAAATTGAGTTTGAAAAACAGATTGCTCAGGGAATCAAAAATTACAAAAAAGGAATCTTAAAATCTCGTTTAGATCAATTAGAGCTAAGTCCCAGCGCTGTTGAAACGACTTCCATCGTCACCAAAACCATATTAGCTGGGATAACTGCGGTCGTTATAGGTGGTTTATCTTATTTTATGCTGACTCCCGATGAAATCCTAGTTATTGAAAATCAAGAGACAATGATCGGTAACGATGGGATGACGGAAGATGAAAATGCCAAGATTTCGCTGGATATAGACACAACTTATGCGATATTGAGCGATAAAAAAGAAGATGAAAGGACCTCATCAATCACAAAATACATTGAGAATACAAGGATCAAAGTCTCAAAAAAACAGTCAAAAAAAGGTTCAAAATCAGATAAAGTAACGCTCCAATCAGAGGTAGAAGTAGTACTTCCAGATATGGATGGAACTGAAATGTATTTTGATGAACCATTTGATTCTCTTCAAGATTTCTCTGACGATTTAATGAAAAATCAAGCTCAGGTGAATTCGGTACCCGAATTGGAGATAGAAATTGAAATGAAAAGAACTAAAAAATTAAAATATATTTATGTTGGCGAAAAATTAACTTTAATTGGAGATTTTTCTGCGTCACCTTATCAAATTATTGAAGACAATACGATCGTTGAAAAGAAACTCTATTTGTACTTTGAGCAAGAGTATTACGTTTTAACCGTAACCTCCGAGAAGAAAGCATTAATCCCGGTGAAGGATATGAGATTATTAGATTATCTGGTCGACCTTAGAAACAAATAATAAGTTCAGACTATTTTTCGGTTATTTTGTAACTTACGCATCACAATGAAAGATAGTAGAAGGCAGAAAAGAAAATTAGGAAGTTTCCCTTTTCTTAGTGTAATATTCAGCATCACCCTGTCGCTTGTGGTCATGGGCATTTTTGGTGTCTCATTTATTTATCTCAAAACTCTTACTTCTATTGTCCAATCAAACGTTGAAATACAGGTCTATCTAGATAAATCTATCATCGATCATGATATGAAGCGATTACAAAAGATCCTGACTACCCGACCTTACATTAGATCAGGGGATGTTGCAGAAAACATCAATTTTATTAGTAAAGAAATGGCTGCTGAAGTATTTATAAGAGACACGGGGGAAGATTTCACTAAATTTCTAGGGGATAACCCATTGAGAGATGCCTTTTCCGTGAAGATCACAAATCAATATCAATCGGTAGACAGCTTGAAAGCTATAGAGATAGACTTAAGACAGTTTCCAGGAGTTTATGAGGTCGTTTTTCAGGAATCTTTAATAGCCAGTATAAATAAAAATCTAAGAAAAATTGGAGTATTGCTTTTGGGTATGACGCTGATATTATTAGTCACTGTTATTGTTTTGATCAATAATACGATAAGAATAGCCTTGTTTTCTCAGCGATTTTTGATCAGGAGTATGCAGTTAGTGGGTGCTACGAAAGGGTTTATCAGGTGGCCATTCTTGAAAAGATCTTTAATTTATGGATTGGTTTCTGGTATTTTAGCCTCGGGAATCATTTTTGGCCTCATTAAATTTGCACAACATCAAATTGATGATTTAGATAAGCTTTATGCAAAAGAACCCTACTTTATTTTATTTGCTGTTTTGATATTTTTGGGCCTTTTAATCTCATATCTTAGTACCTTATCCTCTATGAGACGCTATTTTAAAATTTCACTAGACGAACTTTATTAAACAGAAACAAATGTCAGTTCAAACCAAATTTGCTTTTAAAAAAATAAATTATCTTATCATGATCTTAGGTATTGCCTTGATTCTTTTAGGTTTTTTGACCATGTCTTTAGATCAAGAGACTTATGGATTTGGATTCTTAGGTTTAACTTTAGGTCCGATTATCGTTTTTTCTGGATTCATGATTCAATTTGTTGCCATCTTATATAAATCAAAAAAAGCGACTAATTAGAAGAATAAATGACTTGGATTGATGCGCTCATTCTGGGGATTATTCAAGGTCTCACAGAATTTTTACCTGTCAGTAGCAGTGGGCATTTAGAGATCGGCGTGGTTTTGATGGGAATAAACTCCACAAATAACCTCTTATTTGCCTTGATCGTTCATATGGCTACTTGCCTGAGTACCATTTTTGTTTTTAACAAAGACATTCTTTTATTAATTAAGGGTTTATTGAAATTAGAATGGAATGATTCGTCAAAGTTTGTATTGAAGATAATCATTTCAATGATTCCTGTAGGTATAGTTGGACTCCTTTTTGAAAATGAAATCGAAGCTTTGTTCACAGGTGATTTGTTTTTAGTAGGGGGTATGCTGCTGGTTACGTCGATATTACTATTTATTCCTCACTATTTTAGCCAGGAAATAGGTGAAGTTACTTTTGGAAAATCTTTGATTATTGGATTGGCACAATCGATAGCCATTTTGCCGGGTATATCAAGATCTGGATCAACCATTGCTGTGGCATTAGTCTTAGGAGTGAGTAGGGAAAAAGCAGCTAAATTTTCTTTTTTAATGGTTCTTTTGCCTATAATTGGTGCAAGCATACTCAAGATTAAGAAATATATTGAGTCCCCTGACTTAGAACCTGAAATAAATACGTTGGCCTTATTTTTAGGATTTATGGCTGCTTTTATTTCTGGTTATTTAGCTTGTCGATGGATGGTGAAAATTGTGAAGAAAGGGAAACTGATCTATTTTTCTATTTATTGTTTTATTTTGGGTTTGACTGCTATTTATTATAGTTATACGCTATGATTATTCCAGAGGAAGGTAGCTTATTACTGGTCAATAAACCCAAAAGTTGGACCTCATTTGATGTAGTCAACAAATTAAGGTACCTACTAAAAATTAAGAAAATAGGCCATGCTGGAACCCTAGATCCCTTGGCAAAGGGCTTGTTACTCATTGGCGTAGGCAAGTATACTAAAAAACTAGAAAGTCTTCAGGGGTTAGATAAGACCTATGAAGGCATCATCGAAATAGGTAAAACTACACCTTCTTTCGATTTAGAAACACCTTTTGATTCTTTCTCAGACTATGCTCATGTCACGCCTAAGGCTATAGCTGCAGCAGTTGAGGCTTTAACTGGAGAACTGGATCAGATGCCGCCTATTTATTCAGCGATTAAACTCAATGGGCAGCGGGCCTATAAAAGTGCTCGAAAAAATGAAATCATTGAGCTTAAGTCACGAAAAATCCAAGTGTATAAGTTTGAGATTACTCAGGTACATTTGCCTGAAATTCATTTCAGAGTGGTATGTTCAAAGGGTACTTACATCAGGAGCCTCGCAAAGGATTTAGGTGAACAATTGGGTGTAGGGGGGTATTTAAAAGAGTTGGTAAGAACGCATGTTGGCAATTATAAATTGGAAAATGCCTTGCAGATTGAGCAATTAATTGATCAAATTAATTTAGAAAATGAAAGTAATTGATCATTTTCAAGAATTAGATGCTTGTATTTCACCCGTCGTCACAAGTGGTACCTTTGATGGAGTTCATTCTGGACATCTGAAAATTTTAGGTGATTTGGTGCAGCAAGCTCAAGCACGCAGAGGAGAAAGTGTGGTCATCACTTATTGGCCGCATCCTAGATTTGTATTGGGAAAGGGGTCGAGTTCATTGAAACTGCTCAGTACATTTGAAGAAAAAGTAAAACTGCTAAGTGATATAGGTATTGATTATTTGTTAAAAGTACGATTTTCAAAAGAATTTTCGGAATTATCACCGGAAGCTTTTGTCCAGAAAGTATTAATAAAAGGAATAAAAGCTAAAAAATTCATCATCGGTTACGACCACCGCTTCGGTAAAAATCAGACAGGAGACATTGATTTTTTAAAAAAAAATAAGGAACGTTTTGGCTTAGAGATCGAAGAAATCTCACGATTGGATATAGACCAAGTGGGGATCAGTTCTACCAATATCCGCCAAGCCTTGGCTGTTGGAGAGGTAGATACCGCCCAAGGATATCTTGGACGTTATTATAGCTTATCTGGAATAGTTACCCGAGGAGATCAGATCGGTAGAAAAATAGGGTTTCCTACTGCGAATCTCTTTATCTCTGAATCATACAAATTAATTCCCTCAGATGGTGTCTATGCCATATTTGTATATTTAGGACTTGAGCGCTATAATGGGATGCTCAATATTGGATGGCGTCCTACGGTTAAAGGTAAAAAAAGAACGATTGAAGTACATTTGTTTGATTTCAATGAGGACATTTATGGAAGCTACCTAAGGGTCGAACTGGTAGCAATCATTCGCAAAGAAATTGAGTTTAATCATTTAGATGGTTTGAAAGAACAATTGATAAAAGATAAATTAGCAGTGAAAATAATATTGAAAAAAGTTAATTAGAGCAAATGAAGGAGTCAGAAATAAAGTTCAAAGTTTCACTTGATGATGAGAATATTCCAGAAAAAATAGAATGGGACGCTGATGAAAAGGAAAAATTAGGTTATTCAGAGACCAAGTCGATCAGTGTTTCCTTATGGGATAGTGAGCAAAAAAATACTCTGAGAATTGATCTATGGGCAAAAGACATGCCATTAGATGAAATGAAGCGGTTTTATATAGATTGCTTGGGAGGTATTGGTCAGACATTATTAAATGCCACAGGGGATCAATTTATGTCTGAAGAAATCAATGGACTCTGCGATAAATTAGTAGCACATGTCAAAAAAGAAGCAGAATAAGGAGTTAATTTTTTTCTCAAATCTTTAAATCCTGTTGTGTTTAGTTGGATCATTATTCTATTTTAATAAAAAAAATAACTATTATTAGCAATATAATTTTAACTGAAAATTTATGAAGTTTGTTATTTCAAATATTTTAATACTTTGTGGGCTTCTGCTCTGGCCATTAATGTCTTATTCTCAAAGAAGTATTTCTGGGAATATTGTAGATGAGGATAACAAGGGTATAGCCGATGCAAGTGTTATCATGAAGGATTCTGAAATGGGTACGCTTTCCAAAGAGGATGGGAGCTTTTCCCTGAATTTGCCAGAACAATTAAAATCGATTGTCGTGAGTGCCAAGGGGTTTGAAACTCAAGAATTAACCATTGGATCAAAATCTATTTTCGATATTACGATGATCAAGAGTGACAAACCAAAGCCTCAAACACAGATATCTGGAATTGTTTTGGACAAAGGGAATCGGGAATCCTTGATCGGGGTCAATATTGTTGTGAGGGGAACAGTATTGGGGACTGTAACAGATTTGGATGGAACATTTGTTCTCAGCGTGCAAGCAGCGCCTCCTATTTTATTGGCTGTTTCCAGTATTGGATACAATAGTCAGGAAATTGAAATCAATGATACCAACGTTATGGATTTAGAAATCATTTTAGAAGAAGCCGTTGAAATAGGCCAAGAGGTGGTGGTTTCTGCTTCTAGAATTGAGGAACGAATTCTTGAATCTCCCGTGTCTATAGAGAAAATGAATATTTTAGATATTCAAAATACTTCAGCGGATAATTACTATAAAGCTATTGCCAATTTGAAAGGTGTGGATGTGGCCTCTAGTAGTATTAATTTTCAGATTATTAACACACGAGGATTTGCCAATACAGGAAATACCAGATTTGTGCAATTAATTGATGGGATGGACACGCAAGCACCTGCCCTGAATTTTCCGGTAGGAAATTTAAATGGTCCTTCGGAATTGGATGTTGAATCTCTCGAGCTCATCCCCGGAGCTTCATCTGCTCTTTATGGTCCTAATGCTTTCAGTGGGGTGCTGCTCATCAATAGTAAGAATCCTTTTGAATATCAAGGGTTGAGTGCTTTTCAAAAGATAGGGATGAATCATATGAATGATACGCAATCTAATTATACTGCGCAGCCTATGTACGAGGGTTCATTGCGCTATGCCAAAGCCTACAACAATAAATTTGCTTTTAAAGTAAATTTTTCTTATTCTGTCGCTGAAGATTGGCATGGAAATTCTGATATGGATAGAAATGCATCCACCAATCCGTTTGCTAGTATTGATGGAGTTAATCCAGGTGCAGATCGATTACATTTTCAAGGTGATGAGGCAGGTGTTAATTTAGCCTTACTTGCTCAAAGTGATGATTTTAAAAGTTATGGTCAGCTGAATTTGAATCAATTTTCTAATAATAAATTTCCCCGTCCTTACATTTCAGCAGGCGATCTCCCCAATCATGCGGTAAATGTTACTCCTTATAAAGAAATTGATCTTATTGATTATGGTGCTGAAAATTATAAATTTAACACATCACTTAACTATCGTTTGAATGATAAGGCTGAGGTCAGTTATACATTTAACGGTGGCTGGGGAACAAGTATTTATACCGGTGCCCAGCGATATTCACTGGTTAATTTTGGTATTGTACAGCATAAGTTGGAGCTTAAAGGAGACAATTTTCATGTCAGGGCATACGGGACTATTGAGAATTCTGGAGATTCTTACATTACGGAGTTTCTAGGAATAAGAATGCATGAAGATGCCATGGCTCTGGCCAATAATGATCCAGCCAGGCCAGCAATTTTACCTCCAGGATTTTTTAATTATTTTGGAGATTATGCTGTAGAATATTTAAGATATTTGTCAGTTGATGAGGGGCTCAATCCAGGAGATATTCAAAACATTCCAAGTGCTGAGCGAATGCAAATAGAATATGCCGCGCATAATTATGCTAGAAGCCAAATAGATGGAAGATATTTAGCTGATGAGGGAAATGGAGGATTTATCACAGAAGGAGCGACGGGCGACCCTTTCACATTAGCAGACTTAAAAAGTAGAGTAATGACTGGTGTGATTCCGGAAGGTCCTCTATTTAATGATAGATCGGCGATGTATCAGGCAGATGGTCAATATGATTTCAAAAATGATATTGATTTTATGGAGCTTCAATTGGGAGCCAGTTTTAGAATGTTTGACTTAGGTTCTAATGGTACGATCTTTCCAGATACCGCAGGAAATGAAATTACTATCAAAGAATATGGTATTTATGCTCAGACAGCTAAACGTGTTTCAGATTGGCTTAAGCTTTCAGGATCAATTAGATATGATAAAAATGAAAATTTTAAGGGCCAGATCAATCCTAGAATTTCGGCAGTCCTGAATCCAAATAGTAATCACTTTTTTAGATTTTCTTATCAAACTGGATTCAGAATACCTACTACACAAAATCAATATATCAATTTGGATATTATCAGTTCGAGATTACTAGGTGGATTGCCGGAATTTTACGATCAATATGTCCCAGACCCTCTGAACAACACTTATTATAAACTTCAGTCGGTTTTGGATTATAGAAATGAAATCTATTCAGGGGTAGATAGTGCAGATGCTATTGTGGTTTTGGATCGTTATACTGAGTTTAATCCAGTAAAACCTGAGCAAGTAAAGACATTTGAGGTGGGTTATAAAAGTGTGATCAGCAATAAGTTGGTAATTGACATGGCTTATTTTTATAATATATACACCAATTTTATCACAAATATTGGGGTGGTTGATTCTACAAAGTCGGCAACAAACTCAAGATTATTATTGGGTTCCTCCGATGACACGTATGCGCTGACCACAAATATGACCAAGCCTGTATACACACAGGGCCTCGTGGCAGGACTAGATTACTCTTTGCCAAAGGGCTATAAATTTGGAATAAATTATTCTTGGAATCAGTTCATCAGTGGTGCAGATTATGAGCAAGGGAATACATTATTTGATTTTAATACTCCCGAGCACAAAGTCAATATTAATTTTGGGAATAGAAACCTCTTTAAAAACTTCGGATTTAATATGACCTATAGGTATCAGACTAATTTTAGGTGGGAGTCTTCTTTTGCGCAGGGAAACGTTCCTGCATACAATACATTGGATGCGCAAGTTTCTTATAAACTTTCTTCACTTAAGTCAGTTTTAAAACTGGGAGCGTCAAATTTGTCTAATAAGTATTATATCCAAAGTTTAGGAGGCCCAAGTATAGGGGCAATTTATTATTTGTCAATTACGTTTGATGAATTTATGAGAAGATAAGTTTCAGAACGCAGTTAAGTTAAATGATATTTTAAACCCTACTTATGGTGGGTTTTTTATTGTTTTATAAATTTGTATTCATGAAAGAAGATAGCCATTACAACTACCTGCAGAATACGCGTCAAAAACTCTTTATTATCATTTTTGGAACAGAAACTCGTCTAGGTCGCTTGTTTGATGTAGTGCTGCTTTATATGATACTGACGAGCATACTACTTGTTATGTTAGAGAGCGTTCAATCTGTAAGCTCTAAAAACGAAGAATTATTCTATATTTTGGAATGGCTATTCACTGTATTTTTTTCAATTGAATTTCTATTGAGGTTGTGGATATCAAGAAAACCTTCAAGTTATTTATTTAGTTTCTTCGGGCTCGTTGATTTTATGGCCGTCATACCTACCTATTTGACCTTATTTTATACCGGAGGTTCTTATTTAATAGTCGTTCGTGCGGTACGTTTGCTGCGAGTATTTAGGATTTTAAAACTCAGTCGTCAGCTTTCAGAATCTCGGGTCTTGGTGAAAGCATTGATCTCGGGAAGGCATAAAATTTTAGTCTTTCTTGGGGGCGTATTGACGCTAGTGATTATCACGGGAACATTAATGTATCTAATAGAAGGGGGTGAAAATGGTTTTGATAGTATTCCTCGAAGTATTTACTGGGCTATTGTGACTACTACTACAGTAGGTTATGGCGATATATATCCAGTAACTGTTTTTGGTCAAATTGTGGCAGCTACCTTGATGCTGATGGGTTATGCCATCATAGCTGTGCCTACGGGAATCGTGAGCTCCGAATTGAACAAGACTTCTCAAAAAAGTACTCGTAAGAAAGAACTAAGATGTTCTTCTTGTGGCAAACAAAAACATAACTTCAAGGCCAAGTATTGTGAACGCTGTGGTACTTTATTGGGAGCTTAAGTTTATCTGTCTGATCAGGGACTTGTTTTGTGGAAGTTTTAATCACAAAAAGCGATCAAATTAAATAGATTATATTTTAATTTAAGCTTATCTTATTCAAGAGAAATAGTTGATTAGTCAGGGGGTTAGGATTCAATGGTGATTGAACCTCAGTTTAAAAAAAAGTATCTCAGCAAATAAATCTTGTAGCTTGCCATTACTTTGTTCGGAATCTATCATATTGAAGATGAGTATTTCATCATTAACCTCTTTAAGATTAATTATTCAATATATATATTAAGTAAATGTGATTAGTGCTGAGACTCTCTAGTATAGACAATAAAAAAGGCCAACGATATTCGCTGGCCTTTTTTTATTGTCTTGATTATTCTTAGATTATTCGCAATCAACAAATTGATTCCAACAATAGGGACCGTAATCAACATCTGTATCGATATCAGTTTCTGCTATTGTGATTATTCGATTTACAAATTCAGTACCAACAGTACCCTCTGTACCGGCATCAAACATTTCTTGATCATTCCATCCACCAGCAGTGAATTTTAATTCATGATCGCCCGCTGGAAGTGGGATAGTGATTGTATATACACCTGCGACAGCGCTTTCCGTCATTGGATTACAATCTCCACACCAGCCATTAAATGTTCCATTTAAGAACGGTGCTGTCTCTGTTTTACTAGTATCAGCCAAATACGTGGAAAAATTTAAATGAAACGTAACACTTGCAGATGGTGGTGGGCAAGGCTCAAATGTATTCCAGCAGTAAGGTCCTACATTCATTTCCATCATAGGCACTACGGTTAAAAGTCTATTTACAAACTCATCACCAATTGTACCCGCTGTACCCGCATCGAACATTTCTTGATCGTTCCATCCGTCAGCAGTAAATTTCCATTCATGATCGCCCTCTGGAAGTGGAATAGTGATTGTATATACACCATCTCCGTCTTCATCAGTCATTGGATTACAATCTCCACACCAATTATTAAATGTTCCATTTAAAAAAGGAGCTGTTCCTGTTTTGCTGGTATCATTTAGGTAAGTATTGAAATCTAAATGAAACGTAACATCAGTAGGACCGTCATAATTACCACCATCAGTAGGACCTTCATAATCTTGATTTTCTAGCACAAATACCCAAACACCATCACCATCAGGAGAGTAGTCAACTAAAAAGGTAGCATGATGATCTTCTTCTTCAACATCGTCTCCGATGTACGTATATGTGATAGATTCAGGAATGTCAGTGACCTCTCGACCGTTTCCAAATTCTAAATTATTGGTTACTTTCGCAAGCCCAAAATAAGCACCTTTTCCGAATAGAGTGACTGTGCCAGCGTCTTCATTTACTTCATACGTAAATGGCGCATTTGATTCATCGTGAGGAGCCACAGGCTCACCACATTGCTCTTCATTTACACCTTGCCAAGTTTCTAACCAAGTGGACCCATCTGTGAGAATTGTATACTCCCCTGTCCAAATCGTTTCACCTTCATCGTTGGTACTCATTGTACCAGCATCAAAAACGTACTGATCATCAAAAAGACATTCTCTTGTTGTTACAGCTGCTGCATCATTCGACCACCATGATAGATCATCCTGGTTAGGACCTACTGCTAGGGCTCCTGGAATAGGGGCAAGTTGCCATGTTCCTTCCATAGGATTGGTGTCAGGTTCAATTTTGAAAGGAAGTAGAAAACCCATAGTAATATGAATCACACCGTTAACATTAACTACAGCATCTGGCGCTAACACTTCAGCATTCCAGAAACCGGCACTATCAGAACTCATTCCCATCAAGAAATCCAAATCACTATCGATAAGAACACCGGTTCCGCCTCCAAATTGACCGGCTAATGCGGCGTCGTATTTGATGAAAAGTGGCGCATAATCATCCGTACCATCTCCATCTGTGTCATCCATCAGCGGAAACATTCCATCAACAACTTTTCCATCATCGAATGCTCCTCCTGTAATGGTAGCAGCATCAAGAATTTTTGAGGCATCACCAGTAGCTTTCATTGCGCCTGCTTCTCCAATTATATGATGGGCTATTATAGCATACCATTCGTCCGGAGAAAAATCGTCAACCGAAATTCCAGCCCCTTGAAAAACAGCGTTTGGTACAGCAAATACTGTAGACATAACTTCAGGATTGGATAAATAAGCAGTGAGACTTGGAAGTTGGGCCTCAGTCGCAAAAACATCTGATGACTGCAAAGCAGCCCCCATTTCAGAAAAGGTATCGCTGATCAATAAAGACGCAGCGTTTGTTCCTAAAATACTTGCCAATAAGTTTCCTACACCAGGGGGTATAAGGACAGTCCCTACATCCCAAATAATTCCATTTGATGCCAAAATCGGTTCATCAGCCACCACAATACCTTTAGTATTAGATCCTGTTAAGAGTGTACCATCCTCCGGAGAACCCTCAGAACCGTCAGCATCAGGATTGTTTAAATTCACAATGATTGACTCACCTTGAACGGTGGCAATACTAGCACCTGGAGTTATTTCATCGATGACAGTACCAGCACCATGATAGGTCAATAAAGACACTATGATTCCAGGACTAACATCAGTTGCTTTGCTCACACCCACTGTTGCGTACAATGCTAGAAATGCATCATTATTGGGTGCAAATAGGGTATATGTTCCGTCTTGTGAAAATAAAGAAGACAGTAACGTACCATTTGCATCAATTGGATAAGTTTTCAAAAGATATATTAATGTATCGTATCCTCCAACATCAGCCAAGGTTTGCATGATATCATCATATTCTGATACTACCTCATCAATAGGATCGTCTACATCGTCATCATCACTACAATTAGTGAGAAAGGTCAAACTCAAGGCCATCACTAACATTGTGAGATACTTGAATGGTGTTAAAATTTTATTTTTCATCATATTATTTGTTTTTTCTTCTTCGATTTAATCAAACTTTTGTTTTACTTAATTTAATAATTCAACTTATTAATACGTTAATATTGTAGGTTATTATTACTTAATACATTGTTTAGGTAAAAGGTAACCTTTGCTTATTTAAATCTTTCGATTTTCTTCTTTTCTGTATTAATTCCGCTGCTCCTCCATTTGGTTATCTACTTATATTTTTATAAAATTATTTTAAAATCGGGTAGAATATCAAACCTTGATATTTACATTTTTACCATCAAGAGTATTTTTACAACATACAATTTTACATTATTAAAGTTAAAGAATTAATCAAAAGTTAATAAAAAGATGTCTGGAGATAAGTATTTTCTAAAAAAATTATTTTAAAAATATTTTAATTATCACACGAAAATATAATAATAATTTATTAATAATTTATTAATTTTTATAATTATTTAACTAAAATAAAAAATTTATTATATTATTTATAATATTAATTCATAAATTAAATGATTATAAAATTAATGGTTTTATTCAAAAAAATAAATGGAGTTTGATTTTGGAAATAATCCGAAGGACTTTATTAGTCTCATAATATGAGGTTTATTTTAACTTGAGTTCTTTTTTGATTTGGATTTGCGTTAGATGCTTATTTTTTATTTGTCTTTTATATTAAAAGGTTCTTTATTCTTCTTTTTTAACTTTTCTGTACTAATTTTAGTTAAAAATTAGGATGTTTATACAAATTCAGACATTTTTGTAGCTTTATTTAGATTTATTGGACATTGATGTGTTAATTTGATTCAAGATCAAAATAGAATAATGCCGTTCATAATAAAATTTTTTGTTAGACTACTTATATCTGTAATCATTCATACTTGAGTCGACTGGTTCAATTAATTAAAAAAATAAAAGCCATTCGAAACAAATGAGAATGGCTTTTTTTATGAAAAAAATGTATTTTCAAGAAGACAGTATTGTGTTTTTAGATGGTAGTTGGATTGAGGCAAAAAAAGCAAATTTCAGTCTCTTCAGCCAAACCATGCATTATGGATTTGGAGCCTTTGATGGGATGAGGTCATACAAAAATGCAGAGGGGTGTAATATTTTTAGAGCAAAGGAACATTTTGAAAGATTGTCTGCTGCATGCAAAGATCTTACCCTCGAAATTCCATTTGGTGTTGATGAACTCGTCAATTTGGCCTATAAGTTGTTGAAAAAAAATAAGCTTGTGAATGCCTATGTCAGACCCTTAATTTTCATGGATACCAATATGGATTTGACGACCGATAGTAAGGTTCATGTTTTTATGGCGGCATGGAGATGGAAAAAATATTTAGGCAATGAACCTTTAGATCTGATGGTCTCAGAGCATAGCAAAACCGTAGGTTTGGCTAATAAAATTAATGCCAAAATCATAGGAAATTATACAAACTCCATCTTGGCATCTTCGCAGGCCAAAAAATTGGGTTATAGTGAAGCTTTGATGCTCGATATTAATGGAAATATTTCAGAGAGTCCAGCAGCTAATTTTTTTTATGAGAAGGACGGTGAACTCTTTACGCCCACTACTGAATTTGCCTATGACGGCCTTACGCGCCAAACTATCATTGAACTGGCAAAGCAATGGAACATAAAAGTAACTGAAAAAGATATTTCTGTCGAGGAGATATACGAGGCAGATTACGCTTTTTTGACAGGAACAGCTACAGAAGTATCACCTATTAATAGTATCAATGGGGAAGTTTTTAAGGCTGAATGGGAGGACTCTAATGCTCATAGCTTGTACATGATGTACCGTCAACAAGTAATGTTCAATGAATACCAGGGCCTAACTATTGTCTAAAATCATGTCAAGATTAAATAAATTCAGTAAAGTCATTACTCAAGATCCAAGTCAGCCGGCATCCCAAGCGATGTTGCATGCGGTTGGGCTATCGACGCAAGAGATGGCCAAGGCGCAGGTGGGAATTGTGAGTACCGGCTTTGAGGGTAATCCTTGCAATATGCATCTGAATATTTTGGCACATCAAGTCAAGAAAGGGGTGTTGGATGCTGATTTGGTAGGTTTGATTTTTCATACCATCGGAGTGAGTGATGGTATTTCTAATGGAACAGCGGGGATGAAATACTCTTTAGTTTCAAGAGATATTATCGCAGATTCTATAGAAACCGTCGTCAATGCGCAATACTACGATGCAGTAGTGCCTGTCGTTGGGTGTGATAAAAATATGCCAGCCGCTATCATGGCCTTAGGTAGATTGAATCGACCCGGATTGATGGTTTATGGGGGAAGTGTCAAACCAGGTAAATGGAAAGGGAAAGATCTTAATATTGTTTCAGCTTTTGAGGCTTACGGAGCCAAGTTATCAAATAGTATTTCTGATGAGGATTATCAAGGCATCATAAAAAACTCGATTCCAGGCCCAGGTGCATGTGGCGGGATGTATACGGCCAATACCATGTCATCTGCCATAGAGGCATTGGGAATGAGCCTGCCTTTTTCCTCATCTAATCCTGCCGAAAGTCAAGACAAAACGACAGAAACTTTGAAGGTTGGAGCAGCTATCAAAAATTTAATGATACAGGACATTCTTCCTAAGCAAATCATGACAAAGCAGGCTTTTGAGAATGCCATAACTACCGTAATGGTCTTGGGCGGCTCAACCAATGCCGTTTTACATTTGATCGCTATGGCCAAATCCGTAGATGTACCTTTGGGTCTTGACGATTTTCAAAGAATTTCTGACAATACACCTTTTATAGCAGATCTAAAACCTTCAGGAGCATATTTGATGGAGGATTTACATCAGGTGGGTGGTATTCCTGCTGTATTGAAAGAAATGTTGCAACAGGGTTATTTACAAGGAGATTGTCTCACAGTCACAGGGAAAAGTATTGGAGAAAATTTGGAGACTGTCAAGTCTCTCAGCGAAAAGCAAAAGATAATCGTACCTTTTGATCGGCCTATTAAGACTAACGGACATTTGCAAATTCTCTATGGAAACCTAGCTCCCGAGGGTGCCGTAGCCAAAATCACTGGGAAAGAAGGTGAGGTATTTGAGGGCCCTGCGAGGATCTATGAAGATGAATTTGATGCGATAAGAGGTATCATCGAAGAAGTTCAAAAAGGAGAAGTGATTGTGATTAGATATTCGGGCCCCAAAGGAGCTCCCGGCATGCCAGAAATGTTAAAGCCTACGGGTGCTGTCATGGGTGCTGGACTTGGTAAAGATGTCGCCTTGATTACAGATGGAAGATTTTCAGGAGGATCTCATGGCTTTGTGGTGGGGCACATCACTCCAGAAGCGCAAGAGGGAGGACCTTTGGCTTTTGTGCAAAATGGAGATATCATCCGTATAGATGCCATCAGTAATCAATTGGATTTGAAAATTTCTGATGAAGAAATGCAAAAAAGAAAATCTATTTGGATCCAGCCCGATTACAAAGCCAATAAAGGAGTATTAAAAAAATATATCAATTCGGTAGCTACGGCATCCGAAGGTTGTGTTACCGATCAATAATATGAATACATCAACTTTAGTAATAGAAAAAAAGAGATCTAAAAAGACGACCAGAATAAAAGGGTCTGATGCGGTACTTCAGTGTTTAATAGCCGAAGGAGTTACGACTATTTTCGGTTATCCTGGTGGTGCCATTATGCCCATTTATGATGCGCTATTTAATTATCAAGATAAATTGAATCATATTTTGACCCGTCATGAGCAGGGTGCGGTGCATGCCGCTCAGGGTATGGCTCGTGTAACCGGCAAAGCAGGGGTCTGTTTTGCTACTTCTGGTCCCGGGGCAACCAATTTAATTACCGGTATAGCAGATGCACAAATTGATTCGACTCCTTTGGTCTGTATTACTGGGCAAGTTCCTTCACATCTGTTAGGAACAGATGCTTTCCAAGAGACAGATGTGATGGGCATTTCTATGCCTGTGACAAAGTGGAATTACCAAGTAACTAGAGCAGAGGAAATACCTTATGCTATTGCCCGCGCTTTTTATATTGCCAATACGGGTCGTCCAGGACCCGTATTGATCGATATAACCAAAGATGCTCAATTTGCTGAATTTGATTTTGCTTATGATAAATGTGAAAAAATCCGAAGTTATCACCCTTATCCAGAAGCGCTTCAGTCGGATCTGGAGGCCGCAGCAAATTTGATAAACGATGCTCAAAAGCCCTATATATTGGTAGGACAGGGTGTTCAGCTTTCTGGAGCAGAGAATGAATTGATGATATTTGCAGAAAAAACAGGAATTCCTATGGCGGCAACACTGATGGGACTTTCAGGAATTCCGACCAGCCATCCCCTTTATGTTGGCTACTTAGGTATGCATGGTAATTATGGTCCTAACATTAAAACTAATGAATGTGATGTCTTAATCGCCATAGGTATGAGATTCGATGATAGAGTGACTGGAGATTTAGACCGATATGCCAAACAAGCCAAAGTAATTCACATCGAAATTGATCCCTCTGAGATAGACAAAAATGTAAAAACAACTGTAGCTATTAATAGCGATGCCAAACAGGCTTTGTTGGGGCTAATCCCGTTGGTGAATGTTTCAACACACAAGGATTGGATAGATGAGTTTCATCAATGTGACAAAATTGAATTTGATAAGGTAATTGATGCTGAATTGTATCCTAATTCAGGTGAAATAAAAATGGCTGAAGTAATTAATAGGATATCAGAGGTCACTGATGGTGCGGCCATTGTCATTACTGACGTTGGGCAACACCAAATGGTAGCGAATAGATATTATAAATTTCGAAAATCATTAAGCTGTATTACTTCTGGTGGTTTGGGTACGATGGGTTTCGCCTTGCCAGCTGCGATGGGTGCAAAAGTAGGGCAGCCAGAAAGAACGGTTATAGCTGTGATTGGAGATGGTGGTTTTCAAATGACCATTCAAGAATTAGGAACCATAAGGCAGAGTGATTTAGCGGTAAAAATTTTAATTCTAAATAATAACTTCCTGGGAATGGTACGTCAATGGCAACAGTTGTTTTTTGAAAAGCGTTATTCTTTTACTGAGTTGGATAATCCAGATTTTCAAATGATTACCAAAGGTTATGGTATCAAGGCTCAAAAAGTTGAAAAAAGAGAAGACCTAGATCAAGCTATATTTGATTGGTTGAATTGTGAAGGACCTGCACTACTTGAAGTAGTGGTCGAGCATGAAGGAAATGTATTTCCAATGGTGCCTTCCGGAGCCTCTGTAGCTGAAATCAGATTAGATTGATATGAGTTTAGAACTTAAATACACGTCCTCAACTCCCAGAGAATTTACTTTATCTGTACTTACTGAAGATAAATCTGGATTAATCAATCAGCTGACGATCATTTTCACCAAAAGAAAGATCAACATCAATAGTTTGAACGTATCTGTTACAGAAGTGAAAGGCGTAAGTCGCTTTACCATTGTGATAGAGACCAGTAAGGATATGATTGACAATATTGTTAAGCAAATAAGGAAGCTGATTGATGTGCTTGGAGCGTTTGTTTATGAAGAAGATCAGATATTCTATCAAGAAATTGCCCTCTATAAAGTGCCGAAATATGCGATTGTGGATGGGAAGTCGGTAGAGGATCTAGTGAGCAAAAGTGGCGCGCGGATTTTAGTGGTTGAAACAGACTACATGATCATCGAGAAAACGGGAAAAGCTAGAGAGACTCATGATTTATATCAAAAATTAGAACCTTTTGGGCTCTTAGAGTTCATCCGATCGGGTCGCGTGGCCATATCAAAATCAACAAGAAAAACCGAAGCTTACATTAAAGAATTAGAAGCTTCAAATTCAAATAAATTAAGTATTAAAGATTTTTAATCATTTATAAAAAATAGACAAATGGCAAAAATTAATTTTGGCGGTGTAGAAGAAGAAGTAGTCACCCGTGAGGAGTTTCCCCTCGAAAAAGCAAGAGAAGTAATGAAGGATGAGGTGATAGCCATTGTCGGCTATGGTGTTCAAGGTCCGGGTCAAGCACTCAACTTGAAAGATAATGGATTCAATGTCATCGTAGGTCAAAGAAAAGGAGGAAAATCATGGGATAAAGCCGTTGCAGATGGATTCGAACCCGGAGTTTCATTATTTGAAATAGAAGAAGCTTGCGAGAAAGGAACAGTCATTCAATATTTATTATCAGATGCAGGTCAAATTGACCAGTGGTCCGTTATTAAGCCTTATTTAACCTCAGGCAAAGCCCTTTACTTTTCTCACGGATTTGGCGTGACGTATAAGGATCAAACAGGAATAGATTTGCCCAGTGACGTAGATGTTATACTGGTTGCTCCAAAGGGATCAGGCACGTCATTAAGAAGATTATTTGTAGCAGGAAAGGGCCTTAATTCATCCTTTGCAGTGCATCAAGATGCAACAGGGCGTGCGCGTGAGCGGGTCATTTCATTAGGTATTGGCGTGGGATCGGGTTATCTTTTTGAAACTAATTTTAAAAGTGAAGTGTATAGTGATTTGACTGGAGAGCGAGGAAGTTTGATGGGAGCTATACAAGGATTATTTGCGGCACAATATGATTTGTTGCGTAAAAAAGGACATTCACCCTCAGAAGCGTTTAACGAGACGGTAGAGGAAGCGACCCAATCTTTATATCCATTGGTAGCTGAAAATGGCATGGATTGGATGTATGCCAACTGTTCAACGACTGCTCAAAGAGGAGCTTTAGATTGGTGGAAAAAGTTCAGGGATGCGGTGGCACCGGTTTTTGAAGACCTTTATGAAAGTGTAGCCACTGGAAATGAAGCCAAAATTACGATCGAGGCAAATCAGAAGGCCACTTACAGAGAGGGTCTTGAAAAAGAGCTTAATGAGTTAAGGGAATCCGAAATGTGGCGCACTGGGGCTACTGTGAGAAAATTAAGACCTGAGAATAAATAATTAACCTTTTTAACTACGATTGTCGTGGCAGATCAACTTTATATTTTTGATACAACCTTACGAGATGGTGAACAAGTCCCAGGTTGTAAACTGAACACGGAAGAAAAAATCGTAGTGGCTAAGGCGCTCGAAGCGTTAGGCGTAGATGTTATTGAGGCGGGTTTTCCCGTTTCAAGTCCTGGTGATTTCAATTCGGTTCGTCAGTTATCTAAGGCCACTTCAAGGCCTATTATTTGTGCCTTGACACGGGCCATTGAAAAGGATATTGAAGTAGCCGCGGATGCGTTGAAATATGCCAAAAGAAAGCGTATTCACACCGGTATAGGGACTTCCTTTTTGCATATTCATCATAAGTTGATGTCCACCGAAGAAAAAGTACTCGAGCGTGCTGTAAACGCGGTTAAATATGCCAAAAAATATGTAGAAGATATTGAGTTTTATGCGGAAGATGCTGGGCGGAGCGACAATGAGTTTTTGGCAAGAGTAGTTGAAGCAGTGATTGCTGCCGGTGCTACAGTCATCAATATTCCAGACACGACTGGATACTGTTTACCAGAGATGTATGGTGCTAAAATCAAGTATTTGATGGAGCATGTGAAGGGTATTGAAAAGGCTATTCTTTCAACGCATTGCCACAATGATTTGGGTATGGCCACGGCCAATTCAATCATGGGTGTGATCAATGGTGCGCGACAGGTTGAGGTTACCATCAATGGTATAGGAGAACGTGCGGGTAATACCAGTCTAGAAGAAGTAGTGATGACTTTTAAAAGTCACAAATCGCTAAATATCGAAACCAATATCAATACGAAAAATATTTATCAAACCAGCAGACTTGTCTCTAATTTGATGAATATGCCCGTTCAACCCAATAAGGCTATAGTAGGAAGAAATGCTTTTGCCCATTCATCGGGAATACATCAAGATGGTGTCCTTAAGCTTCGTGAGAATTATGAAATAATTGATCCGGTGGAGGTAGGGATTCAAGAATCGTCCATATTATTATCTGCAAGAAGTGGTAGGGCGGCTTTAAGACATCGACTCAGTATTTTAGGATATGCGCTTGAAGAGGAGAAAATTGAAGAAGTATATGAACATTTCTTAAAGTTGGCTGATTCTCAAAAGGAGATTTCAGATGAAGACCTTGAAAATTTGATGGGTAAAGTTCATAGGGATAAGGAGCACGTTAAGCTTGATTCCCTAAAGGTTACTTCGGGAAAAGGTTTGGTGCCAAGCGCGGTAGTTCACTTAGATGTTTTAGGAGAAAAAATAGAAGTTTCTGGGACCGGTGTTGGTGGCATTGATGCAGCATTAAATGCGATAAGGTCAGTAATTAATAAGAATGAGTTCATCGATGAGATTTTGATTCAGGCATTTAGCAGAACTACCTTAGCCTTAGGCAAGGTACATGTTCAACTAAAGAATCAAGGAGGAAAAATGTTTCACGGTTTTGCTTCACATCAAGACTTAATTACTGCTGCTATAGAGGCTTACTTGGATGCATTTAATAAAATGGGATCCATTGAGCTGAAAAAGATTAAAGAAAAAGAAATATAAATAATAAAATATGAGTCAATCGACGACATTATTTGATAAAATTTGGGATGGCCATACCGTTAAGTCTATTGAAAATGGGCCTAGTGTTTTGTACATTGATAGGCACTATATACATGAGGTAACTAGTCCAGTAGCTTTTCTAGGTCTAGAAAAAAGGGGTTTGAGTGTTGCTAATCCCCATAAGACCACAGCTACCCCAGACCATAATATTCCTACTCAAGATCAACATTTAACCATTCAAGATGCTTTATCTAGAAATCAAGTGGATAAGTTGATGAAGAATTGTAAAAATTATAATATTCCCATGTATGGATTAAATCACAAATGGCAGGGTATCGTTCATGTAATTGGTCCTGAGCTTGGATTGACTCAACCTGGGATGACTATTGTTTGTGGAGATAGCCATACTTCAACACATGGAGCATTTGGATGCGTTGCTTTTGGCATTGGTACAAGTGAAGTAGAAATGGTTTTAGGTACGCAATGTATTATGCAGCCCAAGCCAAAGAAGATGCGAATCAAGATTAATGGAGTTTTAAGTAATGGGGTAACGGCTAAAGACATTGCGCTCTACATTATATCCCAAATATCAACGAGCGGGGGTACTGGGCATTTTATTGAATATGCAGGAAGCGCTATTGAGGGATTGACCATGGAAGGACGTATGACCTTATGTAATATGAGCATTGAGAGCGGTGCTCGAGGGGGATTAATTGCTCCCGATCAGACTACTTTTGAATACCTTAAGAACAGAGAGTTCGCTCCAAAAGATCAAAAATGGGAGGACGCTATGGAAAAATGGGCCTTACTCAAGACCGATGAAAATGCTTTTTTTCACAAAGAATACTCATTTCACGCCCAAGACATTGAGCCCATGATCACTTTCGGAACTAATCCAGGAATGGGAACGGGAGTTACGGGTCACATTCCCCTTGCTGCTTCTTTAACTGAGAGTGAAAGGGTTACATATGAAAAATCTCTTGAATACATGGGCTTCAGTGATGGCGATAAATTGCAAGGAAAATCTATTGACTACGTTTTTGTTGGGAGTTGTACTAACGGTAGGATTGAAGATTTAAGAGAATTTGCTCATTTTATTAAGGGCAAAAAGAAGGCAAAGAACATTACTGCTTGGATTGTACCAGGTTCTAAACAGGTAGAAGTCCAAGCTCAAGAAGAGGGTTTATTAGCTATTCTTCAAGCTGCTGGATTTGAGTTGAGACAGCCAGGATGTTCGGCTTGTTTGGCCATGAATGATGATAAGATTCCTGCTGGTAAATATGCAGTTTCCACCTCTAATAGGAACTTTGAGGGTAGACAAGGACCTGGAGCACGTACCTTACTTGCAAGCCCATTGGTAGCGGCAGCTTGTGCTATTTCAGGAAAAATTACTGATCCAAGAAAATATTTTAACTAAAAGCTTAAGTTGATGCCCATAGAAAAATTCATAAAAATTCAGTCTTCAGCGGTCCCCGTGCAGATTGAAAATGTAGATACGGATCAAATTATACCTGCACGTTTTTTAAAAGCCGTCGAACGAAAAGGATTTGGAGATAATTTGTTCAGAGATTGGCGCTATGATAAATCCAATAATCCGATCAGCGATTTCCCTCTGAATGATATCAAATACTCGGGACAAATTTTGATTGGAGGAAAAAATTTTGGCAGCGGATCAAGTAGAGAACATGCGGCTTGGGCATTGTACGATTATGGATTTAAGGTAGTTGTATCTAGTTTCTTTGCTGATATATTCAAAGGAAATGCTTTGAATAACGGTCTGCTTCCAGTTCAAGTGACCTCAGACGAGCTTAGTGAAATATTTGAAGCCATAGACACGGATACTCAAGCTACTTTCAGCGTTGATCTTGTACAACAAACCTTTACAATAGATGCTTCAGATAAAATCATTGATTTTGAAATTAATCCTTACAAGAAGGAATGTCTCTTGCAAGGCTATGATGATATTGATTATTTATTAAGCCTTAAAAAAGAAATAGCAGTTTTCGAATCGAAAGAATGATATGGATGAGAAAAAAGTACTCATATTAGATACTACCCTCAGAGATGGTGAGCAGACCTCTGGTGTATCATTTACGGAAACAGAAAAACTCAGCTTGGCCAAAATTTTGTTAGAAGAGGTCAAAGTAGATCGCTTAGAGATCACTTCGGCGCGCGTATCAGAGGGTGAAAAAAGAGCAGCTCTACGCATTTTAAACTGGGCGAAGGGCACAAGTCATTTAGAAAAAATTGAAATTCTTGGATTTGTAGATCAGCATGAATCGGTCAAGTGGATTCAAGAGGTAGGGGGTAAGGTGATGAACTTGCTTGCCAAAGGATCAGTGAAGCATTTGAAGGGTCAATTACGCAAGACGCCAGAAGAACACATTGAATCATTAATTGACACCATTGAATATGCCAATACATTGGGTATTCAGGTTAATTTATATTTAGAAGATTGGTCTAATGGAATGATCCAATCTCGGGATTATGTTTTTCAGTTGATGGATGCACTTGAGGACCAATCTATTTTACGCTTTATGTTGCCTGATACTTTAGGTATTTTGCAGCCCTCTGAGACGGCTTTTTTTGTGTCGGAAATGACCCATCGTTATCCCAAACTTAAATTTGATTTCCATGCACACAATGACTACGATCTGAGTGTAGCAAATGTTTTGGAAGCCGTAAAAGCGGGAGTGAGCTGTATTCACGTTACAGTTAATGGCCTGGGGGAACGAGCAGGTAATGCAATTCTGAGCAGTTCAATTGCAGTGCTTCGTGATCATCTTAAAATTGAGACAAATGTGGTAGAAACCAATATTTATCGCATCAGTAAATTGGTTGAAACTTTTTCAGGTTTACGGATTCCCGCCAACAAACCGTTGATTGGGGCAAGTGTATTTACCCAAACTTGTGGCGTACATGCAGATGGGGACAGTAAAGATAATTTGTATTTCAACACGCTCATGCCCGAACGCTTCGGAAGATCCCGAAGTTATGCTTTGGGCAAGACTTCGGGAAAAGCAAATGTAAAAAAAAACCTGGCTGAATTAGGTATCGAACTTAATGAGAAAATACTCAAAAAAGTAACGGAAAGAGTCATCCAGTTGGGGGATAAAAAAGAACAAATTACGTTGGATGATTTACCCTATATCGTCGCAGATCTTTTGGATTTGGCAGAGATTGACCAAAAGGTAAAAATTATCAATTATAATTTATCACATGCCAAGGGCTTGAAGCCTGTGGCTTCCGTGGCTTTAAAGATAGAAGGGAAACAGTATGAGGCGACTTCAGCCGGGGACGGACAATATGATGCCTTTATGAATGCTCTATCGAAAATCTATAAAGTGAAGCTTAAGAAATCGCTTCCTCAATTAATAGATTATAGTGTATTGATACCCCCGGGAGGGAAATCAGACGCCTTATGTGAAACCACCATAACCTGGAAAATGAAGCGCGAGTTCAAAACTAGGGGTGTTGATACTGATCAAACTTTTTCAGCCATAAAGGCAACGGAGAAGATGTTGAATTTACTTCAAAATGAGACCATTCTTCAAATTACACAATTACAATCACAATTTACCTTAGCATAAATTTCAATGAATTTGAATATAGCAATACTATCCGGCGATGGGATAGGACCAGAAATTATCAACGAAGCATTAAAGATTACGCAAGTAGTTGCTGATAAATTTAACCATCAGTTGGTTTATAAACATGCACTTACTGGTGCGGCGGCCATAGAGGCAGTAGGAGATCCTTATCCAGAAAAAACTCATCTACTCTGCATGGCGTCAGATGCTGTATTATTTGGAGCCATAGGAGATCCTAAATATGATAACGATCCGAGTGCTAAAGTACGCCCTGAACAAGGTTTATTATCTATGCGAAAAAAACTAGGCCTTTATGCAAATATTCGTCCCTTGACTACTTTCAAGTCTTTGATTCATAAATCACCCTTGCGCACCGAATTAGTAGATGGCGCTGATTTCGTCTGTATACGCGAGCTGACAGGAGGTATTTATTTTGGTCAACCCCAAGGTCGGTCAGAGGATGGTAATACCGCCTATGATACTTGCATATACACGCGATCTGAAATTGTAAGAATCCTAGAATTAGGATTTGAATTTGCGCGTAAAAGAAGAAAAAAACTAACGGTGGTTGATAAAGCGAATGTATTGGCCACTTCAAGACTATGGAGGCAGATTGCTCGTGAGATGGCACCTAATTATCCTGATATTGAAGTCGAGTATTTACTCGTTGATAATGCTGCCATGCGTATCATACAATGGCCAAAGGATTTTGATGTTATGGTAACTGAAAATATGTTTGGTGACATTCTAACCGATGAGGCCAGCGTGATCAGTGGTTCTTTAGGCTTGTTGCCTTCAGCATCGGTAGGTATCTATACATCTGTTTTTGAGCCAATTCATGGATCTTATCCTCAAGCGGCAGGTAAAAACATAGCTAATCCTGTGGCGACCATACTTTCTGCTGCCATGATGTTTGAATATGCCTTCAAGTTGACCGAAGAAGCTGCATTGATCAGAGAGGCTGTAGAGCAATCTATAGTGGAAGAATTTGTGACTGTTGATATTGCCGAAAGTGCTGTAGGACAGTCTACCTCTGAGGTAGGAGATTGGATGGCTGCTTATATTAAAAATAAATAACATGATTGTACTTAAGTTCGGTGGAACTTCTGTGGGTAATGCCAAGTGCATCAAAACGGTTGCCAAGGTATTGCTAGAGAAATCATCATCAAAAGATGTTTTTGCTGTGGTTTCTGCCGTGGGAGGCGTGACCAACCAATTGATAAGTGCCACACATTTTGCTCAAGACAGAGATACTCAATACGAGTCTTTGGTTAAAGAAATTGAAGAGGTTCACTTGACCCTTGTCAAAGACCTCATTGACGTCAAACTCCAAAGTGGTGTTTTTGGAGGTGTTAAGCTCATTGTTAATGAGCTAGAAGAGGTTTTAAAAGCTATTTTTGTACTACGAGAAAACGGTTTAAAGTCCTTTGACTATGTATGTGGTATCGGTGAGCGGTTGTCCGCATTGATTATATATAATTACCTTAAGGGATTAAATAAGGAGGTTAATTTGGTTGATCCTACTCAAATTCTGACCTGCACCAATGAGTTTGGCTTTGGCCATGTGATCATGGATATCTCCCGAGAAAAGGCCATTAATCAGTTGGCTGATTTAAAAGAAATTAATATTTGTCCAGGGTTCATTGCTAGGACAGTAGAGGGGGATTTTACCACCTTGGGTCGGGGAGGTTCTGATTACACGGCGGCATTATTTGCAAACTTTTATAAAGCATCTGTCTTAGAAATCTGGTCTGATGTCAGTGGTTTGATGACGGCAGATCCAAGATTGGTGACTGGTGCGCGTGTCATTCCTCACCTCTCTTATGAGGATGCCTTAGAACTTTCACATTTTGGTGCCAAAGTGATTTATCCCCCCACCATACAACCGGCTTTAGAACAAAACATTCCGATTACTATAAAAAATACTTTTAATCTTACAGATGTGGGTACCAAAATTACAAGCTCATGGGAGGATAATAGTACCATAAAAGGCATTTCTTCCATTGATGAAATTTGTCTTTTGAATTTAAGTGGGAGCGGTATGGTTGGCATACCTAACTTTTCTGCGCGCTTCTTTCAAGCTCTAGCGAATCAAAATATCAATGTAATTATCATCACGCAAGCTTCTTCGGAGCACACCATTTGTGTAGGTATTCAATCTTTTGATCAAGAAAAAGCTGTTGAAGAACTTCATAAGGTTTTTAGCAGTGAAATTAATTCGGGAAAAATAGATCCAATAGAAGTCGACCAATATTTATCTATAGTAGCCTTGGTGGGCTCTAATATGAAAAGTCAGGTAGGCATCAGCGGTCAGATGTTTAGTGTGTTGGGTAGAAATGGGATTAATATTAAAATGATTGCTCAAGGTTCATCTGAGCGTAATATTACTGTCGTTATTGAAAAAAGGCATCTCAAAAAAGCCTTAAATGTTTTGCATGAATCTTTTTTTATAGAAGAGAGAAAAAAAGTAAATCTTTTTATCATTGGTTTGGGGAATGTTGGTAAAGCGTTTTTAGAACAGGTGTCCAATCAGCAAGCCTATTTGTTGGATATATTAAATATGAAATTGGCCATCATTGGGGCAGCCAATTCTAAAACCATGATTTTTGATGAGCAAGGTCTTGATCCTATGACTTTTATGGAGGAGTTACCCAAGAGTGAAGTATTTAATCAAGCGAATTTTCTTGAGCAAATGCGGAGTTTGAATTTGAGGAATAGCATCTTTATAGATATTACGGCTTCGGCAGTGGTTGCTGAGATATATGAGAAGGTACTAAGAGAAAGTGTTTCAGTAGTCACACCCAATAAAATTGCTGCTACCAGAGAATATAAACATTATTCATTACTGAAGAGTTTAGCCAAAAAGCATAAAGCTCAGTTTTTGTTTGAAACCAATGTGGGCGCCGGTTTGCCCGTTCTTTCTACCTTGAGTGATTTGGTAAAAAGTGGCGATCAAATCATCAAAATCGAAGCTGTCCTTTCAGGAACATTAAATTTTATTTTTAATAATTATGATGCAAATAGGCCCTTTGTTGAGGTAGTGAAATTGGCTAAAAAGGAAGGTTATACGGAACCTGATCCTCGTTTAGATTTATCGGGAGAAGATGTCATGCGAAAAATTTTGATTTTGGCTCGTGAAAGTGGTTATCAATTTGATATGGACGAGGTGATGGGCAATAGTTTTCTTCCTGAAAGTTGTCAGACATCTGAAAATGAAGCTGATTTTTATTTAAAGTTAGCAGCTGATGAAGCCCATTTTTCAAAACTTTATCAAGAGGCGCAATCAAAGGGATGTAAATTGAGATATGTAGCGTCTTTTGAGGGTCAAAAATTAACCACAGGTTTGTCTCAGATAGGAATGGACCATCCCTTTTATCAGCTGGAAGGAAAAGATAATATTGTGTTGTTTTATACCCATCGCTATCCAGAACAACCCTTGGTGGTGAAGGGTGCTGGAGCCGGCGCAGCAGTAACAGCATCTGGGATATTTGCTGATGTTATGCGAGTAGCCCATGCACAACAGTAAATTATGAGGGAATCAATTAAAGTTTTTGCACCGGCCACGGTTGCCAATGTAGGTTGTGGTTACGATGTTTTGGGATTTGCTTTGGAGGGCTATGGGGATGAATTGATTCTGACACGACGTCCCGATGATCGGTTGGTGATTGCTTCTATAGAAGGCGTGCAGGGATTACCCTTAGATCCCCTAAAGAATGTGTCCACAGTAGCTATAAATGCATTTTTGACAGATTTAGATCTGAAACAAGGATTTGATTTAAGGATAAAAAAAAATATAGCAGCAGGAAGTGGCTTGGGCTCGAGTGCCTCCAGTGCTGCCGCCGCGGTATATGCTGCAAATGAAATCTTGGGAAGACCTAAAGGTCAACTTGAACTCATAAATTATGCTATGGCAGGTGAAAAATTAGCATCCACCAAAGCACATGCCGATAATGTGGCACCTAGTATTTTAGGGGGGGTTACAGCGGTAAGAAGTTATGAACCGCTAGATGTTTTTAATATTTCTTATCCAGAAAGTTTAAAAGTGGTTGTTATATTTCCTCAAATTGAGATTAAGACTAGTGATGCTAAAAAAATTCTAAGAGATGAAGTCAAATTGACTGATGCTGTGAAACAATGGGGCAATATGGCAGGATTGATTTCAGGTCTCATTGAGCATGATTTTGAACGTATTGGGAAGTCATTGCAAGATGTCATTGTTGAGCCGGTGAGAAGTATTTTAATACCGTTTTACCATCAAATGAAAACGTTGGCTTTAGAGAAAGGAGCTTTAGGGTTTAGTATATCAGGGTCTGGACCCAGTATGTTCTGCTTTATTAAAGAAGAGGGTGCTTCCAGTGAAATAATCGAGGCCGCTCAAGTACTTTATGGAGCGTATGAAATTGAGGTCATTTCCTTCATTTCAGGGATTAATAAACAAGGGGCTAAAATCATTGAATAGTATGAAATTCCATTCAACTAAAAACACATCATATCAAGTCAGTTTTGAGGCGGCGGTATTCAAAAGCTTACCCCCAGATAATGGTCTTTTTTATCCAAATGCCTTTCCTAAATTAGAATCTTATTGGCTAGAAAATCTCAAAGGGATGTCCAAAACTGAAATTGGTCTAAAAGTAGCTTCTCAATTTATTGAAGATGAGATTCCTGCAGATCGTTTAGAAAAAATTATTGAGGCGACCATAGATTTTGATATACCCCTTACAAAGGTAAGTAACCAAATAGCAGCATTAGAACTATTTCATGGACCTACTTGGGCCTTTAAGGATGTAGGTGCGAGATTTTTGTCTCGATGTATGGCTTATTTTATCGAGCAGTCCAATCGTGAGATTACGATATTAGTGGCCACTTCTGGTGACACGGGAGGCGCTGTTGCAGCTGGATTTTTTGGCATACCAGGAATACAAGTGAAGATTTTATATCCCAAAGAAAAAGTAAGTGAGATTCAAAGAAAACAGTTGACTACTTGGGGAGGTAATATTACGGCTTATGAGGTAGCTGGAACTTTTGATGATTGCCAAAGATTGGTCAAGCAATCATTCCTTGATGATGATTTAAATAAGGCAATGAGTTTATCATCGGCTAATTCTATTAATATAGCTAGACTGATTCCTCAATCATTTTATTATTTCTATGCCATTCAGCAGTCTGAATCAGCCCATAATGTAATCAGCGTACCTTCAGGAAATTATGGAAATCTGACCGCAGGTTTGTGGGCTTGGTCAATGGGGTTACCGATAGACAGATTCATAGCTGCTTCAAATGAAAATCATGTGGTACCAGAATATCTTCGTACGGGTATTTACACGCCCAGTGCTTCTGTGCAAACCTATGCTAATGCCATGGATGTTGGTGCGCCAAGTAATTTTGTAAGAATGCTCGAATTGTTTGGGAGGGATCACGTCAAAATGACTCAACAAATTTCTGGATTCAAATTAGGAGATGCTGAGATCTTAAAAACCATGATCAGTTGCCAAGAGGAGCATAATTATCTTTTAGATCCTCATGGTGCCATTGGCTATCAAGCGTTATTGAATAGTTTAAGTGATCATGAACAGGGCATATTTTTAGAGACGGCACATCCAGTTAAGTTTCTCGATGTTGTCGATAAAGCATTTAAAAGTCGGCAGGATTTTTCAGAAAAAATAAATTCTTTTAAAGGTAAAAAGGAAGCTTTTCAAGCTCTTCCAATTGATTTTGAATCCTTCAAAGAGGCTTTAATGGCTTAATTTCACTTATGAATTAAAACCTTATTTAGCTTTGTCCCAAGCGATGAATCCACCCTTGAGGTTATATAGGTCTTTGAATTCATTTTTACCCATTATCTGGCAGGCCCGAGCACTTCTTAAACCACTACGGCAATACATCACATAGGTCTTTGTGCGATCTAACTCTTTTATTTTAGCAGTAAAAGAAGATTCCATCACGTTGATATGGATGGATTTTGGAATGATACCTGACGAAAGTTCACCTATGTTTCGGACATCTATCACAACGAGGTCATTATCGTTTTGGAGTGCTTCAAATTCTGCAATATTTATGGATTGGTACTTTTTTTTTAAAAATGAGAACATAAGTTTTTGAGTTTTTACATAAAAAGCCCAGCAACAATTTAGCTGATTTTCAGAAAAGAATGATCTTGTCTTAGGATTTTTTTAAAATAGTAATGACCTTCAGTTAATAGGTCCCCCCCCCCTTTTTTTTATTTTATTGAATATACCTGGCCTTTAAAGCTTTAACCTTTTTTCTTTTTATAAAAATCTATTCAAGAATTACCGTTGATTATATTTCGATTTTATCCATATCTATTATTGTGGCTTTAATTTTATATTTAGTTATTTTTACGATTTATTTTCATTATTTGAATGCGGATCAAGGGTTTTATTGTGTATGCTTATTTTTCGTATTGGTATGATTTAAAGGCATTAAACAAGCCGGGATTCTTAATCTCCCCTATAAGAAATTTTGTTAAGAGCCTCAGACTCTCTATCTTGATATTCTAAAGAGATTACATATCGTAAGACAAAAGCTCACAAATTCGCCATTCTTAAGAAATATTCAGCCTTGGGTATTTTTTCCATCTGCTTTTCTGATTATCTTTTTTGTCATTTTGACAATTTCTTTACAAGGATCTATAGGTAGCTTTTTCGAATCAGTTCAAACCTATATTTCTGTCAAATTTGGATGGCTCTATGTATTGGCAGTAAATATCATCTTGGTATTTTGTTTGTACCTGGGGTTAAGTCGTTTCAAAAATATTAGATTAGGAGGTCCCGATGCCCAACCGGAATTCAGCACTTGGGCCTGGTTGAGTATGTTGTTTAATGCGGGCATTGGCTTGGTACTCATGTTTTATAGTGTCGCTGAACCGATGATACATTATTCCAATCCTCCTTATGGAGTAGGTGAAACTTTGTTAGCAGCCAAAAATGCACTGAATATATCTTATTTGCATTGGGGACTGCACGGTTGGTCTATTTATGCATTGATGGGGCTTTCAATGGCATTTTTCAAGTATAATAAAGGGCTTCCATTAGGAGTGCGATGGGTGCTTTACCCTTTGCTTGGAGATCATTTGAAAGGGCCTATAGGTCACATTATAGATGTTATGGCGGTAGTAGCCACCATGTTCGGTTTGGCCACTACATTAGGCTTAGGTATTCATCACATCAACACAGGAATGCACTATCTTTTTAATGTTGAAGAGAGTGCCAACTTACAGGTAATTTTAATTGTGATCATTACTTTAGGTGCGACCTTATCTGTTGTTTCAGGCTTGCATAAGGGTATACAGGTTTTGAGTAAAATGGCCTCGGTTATGGCCATCATACTTATGGGATTTATGCTCGTTGTGGGCCCGACCCTATTCATTCTTGGATCAACGGTGCAAAGTACGGGCTATTATCTTCAGAATCTCATAGCTACAAGCACATGGATGGAGGTTAATACAGAATCTCGTTGGATGGACAGTTGGACTTTTTTTTACTGGGGATGGTGGTTTGCTTGGGCACCTTTTGTAGGGTTATTTGTGGCTCGAATATCTAAAGGTCGTACCATTAAAGAATTTTTGATTGGTGTGGTTATTGCCCCAACGTGGGCAACCATAGTTTGGATATCTATTTTTGGAAGTACCTCCTTACACATTGAGATTTTTGGCTCAGGGGGTATGACTGAGGCTGTAAATCAGGACATAACTACGGCTTTATTTAAACTTCTAGAGCATTTTCCATTGCCATATTTAAGTATCTTATTTGTGGTGATTGCAGGCGTTATTTTCTTCATCACCTCCTCTGATAGTGGTTCTTTAGTGATTGACTTTATTACTAGTGGAGGTCAAGAAAACACACCTGTTCAATTACGTATTTTTTGGGCATTATTAGAAGGGGCTGTCGCTGCAGTCCTACTTTGGGGAGGTGGTCTCATCGCTTTACAAACCGGATCTTTGGTGACTGGGCTTCCGGTTTGTTTACTCATGCTTGTGGTTTGTTACGCGATATTAAAAGCGTTGCGAACGTATGAAGCAGAGACCAATAAAGGCGCTAATCCTTAGCTACATGACGGCCTTTTTTGTAGTAAGGCATTTTTGTTGGGGTTAAATTTTTATTCCCTAAGATAAGGTCTGCTGCTTTTTCAGCAACCATTAACACAGGGGCATAGATATTGCCATTGGTCACATAAGGAAAAACAGAGGCATCTACTACGCGAAGGTTCTCTATTCCATGAACCTTTAAGGTGTAGGGGTCCGTTACCGATAGGGAATCTGTACCCATCTTACAAGTAGAACTAGGATGGTAGGCACTTTCACCTTCTCTAGCGATAAAATCTAGTATTTCTTCATCTGTTTGAACAGTTGGGCCGGGTGACAACTCTTCACCCATCAACATACTCATGGCTTGAGTCTCGATGATTTTTCTTGACAAACGAAGGGCTTCACACCATTCTTTTCTTTCATTTTCTGTAGAAAGATAGTTGAATAAAATACTGGGGTATTCAAGCGGATCAGCAGATTTTATTTGTATTCGACCCCTTACATCTGTGCCCATGGGCCCCACATGTAATTGGAAACCGTGGCCCTCACTTGGGGCAGTACCGTCATATCGAATGGCCAACGGTAGAAAATGAAATTGGAGATTAGGGTAGGCTACTTGGTCATTACTGCGAATAAAACCTCCCGCTTCAAAATGATTAGTGGCGCCTATTCCTTTTTTTCTGAAGAGCCAATCAAATCCGATTTTTGGTGCACGCCATGGATTCAAAGCAGGGTATAAACTCACGGGTTTTTTACAGGCCCATTGTACATATACTTCTAAATGATCTTGGAGATTTTCTCCAACTCCAGGAAGATCTTTTACGACCGGTATACCAAGTTTTTTTAAATGATCTGCACGACCAATTCCTGATAGTTGAAGCAATTGAGGTGAATTGATGGCACCTCCACAGCATATGATTTCTTTAGCAAAGACCTTTTTTATATTTTTACCTTTTTTGAATGTGACACCGATGGCTTTTTTACCGTCAAATAAGATACGCAATACCATGGCTTGTGTAATGACCGTCAAATTCTCACGATGTTTAACTGGATGGATATAGGCGCGTGCGGCGTTGAGCCTACGTGAATTATAGATGGTTTGATCAAACCGTCCAAAGCCCTCTTGTTGAAATCCATTTACGTCATCAGTCAAGGGATAACCGGCTTCTTGAACAGATTTAAAGAAAGCATCAAATAGTGGATTTTCGCAAGTAGGGGTAGTAAGTTTTAAATTACCTTGATCTCCTCGATAATCATCACCGCCCATCAAGCGGTCCTCAACTTTTTTGAAATAGGGCAAACAATGTGCATAGTCCCAATGCTCAAGTCCTTTGTTTCCGGCCCATTTTTCGTAGTCCATGGCATTTCCTCGGATCCAAATCATTCCATTGATACAACTAGATCCCCCCAATACTTTACCCCTAGGTTGCGCAATTTTACGATCATACATAAATGGTTCGGGATCGGAAGTATAGCCCCAATTATAATTGTTACCTGTGAGTAGATAAGTAAGTGCTGCGGGCATATGTATTCGGAAATCCCATTTGTAATCGGGCCTTCCTGCTTCTAGTACCAGCACCTCATTGGAAGGGTCTTTACTTAATCGATTGGCCAGCACTGCCCCTGCGGAGCCACCACCGATAATGATGTAATGGTAAGACATAGAATTATATGAGTTTTTTTTAAGATTAGCTATAAATAAGTAGAAGTTGAGTGATTCGCTTAAATATTATCGTTGAGGAGATGAATTATCGGTAAATGAGCAGATCAATCGAAATCCCATCATATTTAAGGTGGACTTAACATTGCTTTTATGTTAGTTTTTAAATGATCATTAGGAAATTTGGTTTACAGCCATAGGAACTTCAGTTTCTTTAATACTGCGGATGCCCCCTTCAATATCAATCAACTGATGATAGCCCCTTGATTTGAGTATAGAATTAAATATCATAGAGCGATAGCCTCCAAGACAGTAAATATAATATTCGGTTTGTTTATCCAGTAATTCCGGATGACTATTAATGAAGTCTAATGGAATGTTTTGAGCTCCATTGATTTGTTCTGCTTGGAATTCGCCAGGTTTACGAACATCTATTACATTTAGGGACTTCTTTGAGTATTGCTTTGAGAATGTTTCTGCTGAAATTGAAGTGATGATTTCTACATCTTTACCCGCGTTAAGCCAAGCAGTAAACCCTCCTTCTAGATAGCCTAGTGTATGATCATAGCCCACTCTTGATAGTCGGGTAACGACCTCTTTTTCCATCCCTTTACTTGCAATGAAAACAATAGGCTGATTCAAGTCATTTATCAAAGCACCTACCCAGGGAGCAAAACTTCCCGTAATACCTATAAAAATAGCGTTGGGTATATGGCCTTGAGCAAATTCCTCTGGTTCTCGAGTATCCAATACAAGTGCCTTTTCATGGTTGACTAATGATTCAAATAGGTCTATATCCAATGCAACCATTCCTTGTTTTAATACCCCATCTATACTTTTAATTCCTGATTTATTTAATTGTGCATTTTTTGCAAAATACTGGGGTGGAGGCAGGATGCCCTCAGTGACTTCTTTGATAAATTCTACTTTGGTCATGTCAGCCCTTAAGGCATAATTTGTCCTCTTTTGATTCCCTAAAAGGTCTTTTGTTTCATTACTCATGTTTTTCCCACAGGCAGATCCTGCACCATGAGCAGGATAAATGATGATATCGTCTGGCAAAGGCATTATTTTATTTCGAAGACTTTCATAAAGCATCCCGGCTAAATCTTCCTTTGTAAAGGAGGTTTTTATGGCCAGATCAGGACGTCCAACATCTCCAATAAATAAAGTATCACCAGTAAACAATGCATGAGCCTTTCCTTTTTCATTCCTTAGTAAATAGCAAGTACTTTCTAGGGTATGACCTGGAGTATGTAAGGCTTGTAAGGTTACTTTTCCTACACGGAAAACTTGGTGATCTGTGGCCATAATGATGTCATAATCCGTATGAGCTTCAGGACCATAAACTATGTCAGCTCCTGATTTATTTGCAAGATCTAGATGACCCGATAAAAAATCTGCATGAAAATGAGTTTCAAAAATATATTTAATTTTCGATTTTTCTTTTTTTACTTTCTCCAAATAAGGGTCAATTTCTCTTAATGGATCAATAATGGCCACCTCACCCTCACTTTCTACGTAGTAGGCCCCTTGTGCCAGACATCCTGTATAGATTTGTTCAATTACCATTTCATTGAATTTTTTTTGTCATTTTTTAATTTCTTCGGGACTAATTACCATCTTTTCTTAAGAACTCAATCGCTGCCGTTGAATCTTTAAAAACAGTTTTTTTTCATAGGTCTAAAAATTATTTTATTTACACTAAAGATTGCGTCTAAAGGCGGATGTAGCGAATACCATAAAATTCTAATATTTTTTTCATTTAATTGCATTATGAGCCGTTTAATTCCCTTGACACCGTTGCTATCTATATATCGAACAGTGCTTAAGTCTATTAATAATCCATGACTATCAGGATTTGATAAGATCATGTGCTGATTTATTTGCTGCTCAATTGATTCGATATTAATGGTAATTATGGGAGTATCAATTTTCAAAATGATCAGGGGGTGATTTTTAGTAGTTTTGCTATTCTCAGGAGGGACTGGTAATGCTTCTTCCTTTTCATCAAAGGGCTTGACTTGAATCTTAGGGAAAATAGATTTGTATAAGAGTAGGAGTACATAAAGGCCTATTCCAGAGGAAATACCCCATATCATCCCAAAGAATAGGGTAATAATAAAGGTAAAAATAAGCATAAAAAAATCAAGGAAATGCGTCCTTGACAATTCATAAGGATATTTAAAATCAATTAAATTTCTGATAGCCATCAAAATGATTGCGGCCAAAACAGGATAAGCCAGGAGCGCAAAAATGTCTGTAAAAAAAAGTAAGGTCAATGCGATTAGGCAGGCGCTAATGACCCCCGAAAAAGGGGTTTGAGCTCCTGCGCTAAAATTTACCGCAGATCTCCCAAATCCACCGGTAACGGGGAAGCTCATGAAAAAAGCACCGATAAAATTAGCACTCCCTAAAGCGACCAATTCGGTATTTGCGTTTACGATATGATCTTTTGACTGTAAGGCAAGGTTTTCACCTACTGAAAAAGATTCAATGAATGAAATCAGTGCGAGTGTGAGTGCCAAAGGCAAAAGAAGTGTCATCTGCCCTAGATCTATCTTTGGCAAATTGAAGCGGGGTAAGCCCATGGGAATTTCGCCAATGACATTGAGACCTGAAAGGTGCAGCTCTAAAAAATGAACCATCCCAATGGAAGTGAGAACGATGATTAATGTTCCCGGTAATTTTGGCGTCCACTTTTTAAGTGCAGACAATAATAGAATTGAAAACAAACCTATGAATGCGGTTAATATATCGATATTTCCTAAATTTGTAGAGAGACTGGTCAATAGGATGATGATATTTCCTTTTTCCATATTGATCCCCAATAAGGGCCCCAATTGATTCAGGCCTATTAGAACGGCAGCAGCAGAGGTAAATCCACTAATGATGGGTTTAGATAGTAATTGGGTTATGAATCCCATTCTCATAAAACCCAAAAAAGTCTGAATGACACCTACCATGAGGGTTAAAATGATTGCTAATTGAATGTATTCTTGGGATCCAATGACTGCCAATAATCCTAATCCGCTTGCGATAAGCAATGAATCCATAGCTGTGGGCCCAACTGAAAGCCTTCTAGACGACCCAATTAATGCATATATTATTTGAGGAACGAGGGAGGCATACAAGCCATAAATAACGGGTAGACCTGCGATTAAGGCATAAGCCATACTTTGGGGAATTAACAAAATGCCCACCGTTAGTCCAGCAAAAAAATCTCCTTTTAATTTAGTTGTAGAATAATCTTGAAGCCAACTTGGCGATTTTAATATGGCCATTTAAGACAGGATAAATAGGGGTTAAATTGAATTTTAAAAGCTAAGTTAACCATTGTAAGGGATTAAGAGTTGAAGGATGAGTGATTTGTCCAAATTCAAAATTGATGGTTCTCAGAATGTGATTTTGTATTCAGAGTATTGGAACTCAGCCCTCAAGTATTCGATTTCTCGATGTCTATTGGTACGATATGATTTTCTATGCAATGGTAATTTGATAGGCAAATGATCTGTGAATTTTAGATTTTCAATATAAGCGTAGGTGGGAGGGTGAAAGACCAATGATCCTAAAAAGGCAGCGTTATTTTCACCAAAATAATAGATCCATTCTTCTGCAGTTGAATGATTACTATTTTTTTTGGGGTTATAGACGGCTTTTATGGCATGAGCCTGTTGACCACTCCGTAAAATTACAGATCCAAGCGCAGTTAATACCGTACCTGCATCTAGTAGTTTAAAAGGCATACCCAATACATAGAGTGAACTCATGACTGTTTGCGTCGGGTCTTTTTCTGTAAGTATGTCGTTTTGAAATTGCCTTGCCCCATCTGTACTGTAAGTAATACGGTGATGAAGATCATTTTCTTCCCAGGTTATTTCAGCTGAAAATTGCGGGTAAAATTTATATCGATGAAGCTGAACATTATCTTTTTCAACGCTGCCGTCAGAAAAATAGAGGATTCCATGTTTGACATAATTAAGATTTTTGATGCGCTGCCAAGTATCCAAACCACCTGCATTTTTAATGGTCTTTATAAGTACGGATTTAGCTTTCGAATCTTTTATCTGCTCAAAAGGATCATTAACGGCATTTTCTTTTTCTAGAGGCTGACAACCCAAACTATAAATCAAGATAAGTATGAATACGTACTTTGTTAAAGGTCTTTTCATATCGGGATGCCTATCATTTCCTTACGTCATTCAAAAATAATGATTCCTTTTGGATCTATAGTTAATAGAATGGGATCACCAGGTCGGTAGACCTTTAGCTCATCAAATGCCATCAAATCGAGGTCCTGATGAACGGAAATCAATAACTTATGATTTCCTCCATTGAAGATGACCTCTTTTACGCAACCTTTAATCATTCCTTTAGAATTAATTTCTACATTTTCAATCCAAATTCCAGTCGAGCATTTGATATTTAATAGTTCATGACTTTCACTTTCACTTAGAAGATTTATAATCCCAAAAAGACGTGCAATTTGAGGAGTTTTTGGATATTTATAAACCTCACTAGGCTTTCCTTTTTGAGTGATCGATCCATTATCTAAAACCCATATTTCATCGGCGATTTCCATGGCATCGCGGGTGTCATGGGTCACCAAAATCACAGTGGTACCTGTTTTTTTTGCCAGTGATTTAGTTTCTATCAATAAATTTTGCTTTGTCAAAGGGTCTAGGTTACTGAATGGTTCATCCATCAAAATAACTTCCGGTTCATTTGCCAATGCTCTGCCAAAAGCAACCCGTTGTTTTTGCCCACCAGATAGTTCTTGAGGATGCTGTGGTCTCAATGATTCCAAACCGCACATTTTGATGAGCTGTTCAACTCTATTTTTTTTGTAAACCTCTCCATATTCAAGCAGAGCATAGTTAAGATTCTCTTCTACGGACATATTTGGCTTCAATGCATAATCTTGGAAAACTAATTTTATTTCTTCATGACCTGCAATCAGTTTTTCTTTTGGTCCCTGAAGTTTTTTTTTGTTCAAATAAATAGATCCTGAATCAGATTCGATCAAGCCGGCAATTATTTTTAATAGGGTTGTTTTTCCTGAACCGCTCATTCCTACCAAAGATATGAGCGCACCTTCTTTAACAGTTCCAGAGATGTGGTTTAGGACTTTTTTTTTACCAAATGACTTGGTGATGTTTTTTATTTGAATCAATAGTTGGTATGAATTTTATAATAAACGATTCTTATGGAAAAAATTAATTGATAGGTGATTATGAGCGATTTACATAAAATTGATGTCTGTAAGTTAGACTGATCACTTCACTTTATAGAATTCAGAACAAATATTCATTCTAATATCATTATAACACCAAATGGTATTTATTTATATTTTTGATAATTTCTTTATAAGAAATAAACTACTCCCATAAGGCCTAAAATCCCTAAAACGATGGTATAAGGGAGTGCCATCCAAATCATTTTAACATAAGACAATCTAATGGCCGGTGCGAGTGCGGAGGTCAATAAAAAAAGAAAGGCAGCTTGTCCATTGGGCGTTGCTACGCTAGGGAGGTTGGTTCCCGTGTTAATGGCGATGGCCAAAGTTTCAAATTCTTTTCTGGTGATCAAACCTGAATCAAAGGCAGTCTTTACTTCGTTGATGTATACCGTAGCTACGAAAACGTTATCGCTGATCATAGATAATACGCCATTGGCGGCATAGAATAAGGCGGGTTGCATAGCTTTATCTTGTTCCAAAACAGCTTGTATAATGGGTTTGAATAAATGCAAATCGTGAATCATTCCTACGATGACAAAAAAGACCGCCAATAACGCAGTAAATGGTAAAGCTTCCTCAAAAGCATGTCCAATGCGATGTTCATCAGTAATGCCTGTTAAAGCAGTTTGCAACACAATGATAGTCAAACCTATAAGCCCTACGGGAGCAAGGTGAAAGGCTAAAGCCACAATTAGAAATACAGCAGAAATGGCTTGAATGATCAGGGCGTATTTTTCTCCTTTCGACCTCTTATTATCTTCATCTATCAAAAAACTTGCGATGATGTTTTTTGCAAGTTTTGGTAATTTAGCTCCGAAACCAAACTTACCACTCAACTCCAATAATACACAAGTCAACAGACCGCAAGCTAAAACTGGCAGGGTAATAGGAGCCATAGCATAAAAGAATTGCATAAAATCCCATCCTAGTTTTTCACCAATTAATAAATTTTGAGGTTCACCAACAATGGTACAAACACCACCCAAGGCGGTACCTACAGCTCCATGCATGACTAAACTTCTCAAAAAACTTCTAAATTGGTCTAATGTTTCCCCACTTAGTTCTTCCTTATCTAGAATATTGCTTCCATTGTCGTCACTTGGACTTGAGTGAACTTTGTGATACACTTGGTAAAAACCAACAAAAACACTGATCAGCACTGCAGTGACTGTGAGGGCATCTAAAAAAGCACTTAAAAAAGCAGAGATAAAACAAAAAAGTAGGGATAGCACAATTTTAGAGCGTACTTTTATAAATATTTTACCAAAAATGAACATCAATAGAGGCTTCATAAAATAAATACCGGCAACCATAAACACCAATAAGAGAAGCACTTCTAAATTTCCCTCTATTTCATGGAATACTGTTTCAGGACTCGTCATTTTCATAAATACCACTTCCAGCGCTATTAAGCCTCCAGATTGGAGGGGATAACATTTAAGGGCCATGGCCAAGGTCAATATAAATTGACCAATAATGAGCCATCCGGTAGCTGTGGGTCCAATGATTAAAAGCAAAAATGGATTGAGTACCAAAAAGGCTAAAATCGTTTTTTTATACCAATGGGGTGAGTTGCCTAAAAATGAGTTATATAGCTCCATATAAAATTATTTATTTATAGAATTACAGTATTGATATCAATATTTAGACGTTCTTTAAGAATCCTCCATTGTATTTTTAAAAGCAATATATATAGCGAATTAAGAAAATGCAAAATGTGTCATCAGCAAATAGAATTCGATAGGAATTAATTTATTCAAATCGGCTAAGTTAAAAAAAAAGTATTTAGGTCTCTCTGATTATCGTCTTATTTCTTGTTCCATAGAGTACAGATTTATTGCTATGATGAAGTAAATCGATATTTTGTTCATCATAGATAACTCATCCTATAAATTGTGCCACTTTTGTCATCTGAGATGAGTATCGAACCATCTTCAAGTACCAAAATATCCACGGGACGTCCCCAAGTAGTATTCGTACTCTTATTTAAAAAACCTTCAACAAAAGTTTCGTAATGGATGCCAACGCCATTCTCCTCGGTGACAAGGGATAGTTTATATCCAGTGTGGCCAGCTTTTTTGGATCGGTTCCAACTACCATGTTCAGGAATAATTATTTTATTTTTATAAGAAGGAGGAAACATATTTCCCGTGTAAAACTTAAGGCCTAAAGGAGCGACGTGTGGCCCTAAATTGAATGCTGGAGGGGTGTAATTTTCACAACTTTTATCTTGACCAAATTCAGGATCTAATATGAGCCCAGCATGGCAATAAGGAAATCCAAAATGTTGACCTATCGCACTGAGTCGATTCAATTCACATGAAGGCATGTCATCACCTAGTAAATCTCTACCATTATCCGTAAACCACATTTCTCCAGTTATTGGGTGCCAAGTTAAACCAACGGTATTCCGTACCCCTTTGGCCACTATCTCTCGATTGGTTCCATCGGCATCCATACTGATAATTGAGGCATAATAGGTGTCATCTTTAGTTTCGCAAACATTACAAGGGGCACCTACGGGTACATATAATTTACCATCTGGCCCAAAAGCGATGTACTTCCATCCATGATGGCTGTCTTCAGGTAAGTCATTGTATATTAAAGTGGCTTTGGGATCATTTAAACGATCTTCAATAGCATCATAGCGCCATAGCTTATTTACTTCAGCAACATACAGTGCGCCATCTTTGAAGGCAATGCCATTAGGCATGATTAAATCCTTGGCTATTATATATAGCGTATCCGCTTTCATATCATTATTTCTGTCTTGTAGGGCATAAACGGAACCATTGGCCTTATTGCCGACAAACAGCGTTCCATCCGGGCTCATGACCATAGATCGGGCATTGTCTACGCGGCCATAGACTTCCACATGAAAGCCCACTGGCATAACAAGAGAATCAAGAAAGAGGCCTTCTTCTGAAGTCAAACTTGTTTGACTTGAATGGACCTGTGAGGCTGGATCATTGCATGATAGGATAACAAAAGGCAGGGTTAAAAAAAACAGGAACTTCATGTTATTTAAATTCTAAACGTTATTTATTATCATCCGTTAAGGTACTCATTTATATATTGATAAGAAGCCTATGTATCAGTTTAATTATTTACTAAATGAATCTGAGTTCTGTCCTTCCATAGATTGTCTGATCAAGACCAGTATCAACAGATACTTTTCGAATTTTTTATCTATGTCTCAGCTACCATTTCAATTTTATAATTGATTTTAATTTCTTGTTATCTTTACTTTGACGGTTGTGTGCGTTTTATTGATATTTACAAAGACCTCATCCAAACCCAGATAAGCATAATTACTAAATCCCATGATCAATCTTATTGAAAATGCTTTTAATCATCTAGACCGAATTGCGATTCGTAATAATCATCGAAATTATACCTATCGGCAAGTGTTGAAGGAGTCAGAAAAAATTGCTTCTGCTCTTTTGGAAGATAAAGTAGATCTCAATGAAGCTAGAATTGCTTTTATCGTGGCTCCTAGTTTTGAATACGCATGTATTCAATGGGGGATTTGGCGTGCAGGCGGCATTGCGGTTCCACTTTGCGTCAAACATCCTTTCGATGCGATAAAGTATGTCATTGAAGATGCTCAGGCTGAGGCAGTGGTTTTTTCATATGGTTATAGAGCGCTTATTGAGCCTCTATTTCAAGATTTTGAATTACGAAGAATTCCCATAGAAGCTGTAATGCTGTCAGTGGGGGAGGAAAAGCCAAGACTGCCACAGATTTCCCTTGATCGGAGAGGCATGATCATTTATACCAGTGGCACTACAGGCAAAGCCAAAGGAGTGGTCAGTACCCACCAAAACATTGAAGCTCAGATTAAGTCCTTAGTGACTTCATGGGAATGGACAAAAGAAGATCACATATTAAATATTCTCCCACTTCATCACGTACATGGGATCATTAATATTTTAAGTTGTGCACTGTGGAGTGGGGCTTGCTGTGAATTTTTAGAGAAATTTGAGGTTAAAAAAGTATTCGATGTCTTTTGTAGACAAGAGGTCAATCTTTTCATGGCCGTTCCAACCATTTATTATCGCCTCATTCATTATTGGAAGGAATTAACCGCAACAGACCAACAAAAAATAGCCGCTTCCTTTAAGAATTTTCGACTGATGGTGTCGGGATCTGCGGCTTTACCGATTTCCACCCTTGACGAATGGGAGAAGATCAGTGGTCATACTTTATTAGAACGATATGGGATGACCGAAATGGGCATGGCAATAAGTAATCCCTATAGGGGAACTCGAAAGCCTGGTCATATTGGCGTAGCCCTTGCAGGAGTTACGATAAGAATAGCAGATGAAAATAACCATACGGTAGTCGATGGCATATCAGGAGAAATTCAAGTCAAAGGGCCCAATGTTTTTAAAGAATATTGGAAGAAACCAAGCGAAACCGAAGGATCCTTTATAGATGGCTGGTTCAAAACGGGTGATATAGCTGTTTTTGAAAAAGGTAGTTATAAAATATTGGGTAGAAATTCAGTTGACATCATCAAATCCGGAGGTTATAAAATATCTACTTTGGAGATCGAAGAAGTGCTCAGGAAGCATTCAGCTATTGAAGATTGTGCCGTTGTAGGTATTCCGGATGAGGAATGGGGCGAAATCATAGGGGCAAGTCTTATCATGACCCGTGATCAAGAAACTACGACAGCAATAAAGGAATGGTTAAAAGATAAATTACCTGGATACAAAATACCTCGAAAATATTTAATTCAGACTGATCTCCCCCGAAATGTAATGGGTAAAGTCACAAAAAAAGCATTGCAAAAATTATTTATCGAGGGCGCAAATAAATAGGTTTGAATTATAAAAAACATTATCAATTATTTATGAGCGATCATAAAACACTTGTATCTCTTTGTCGGAATAATATGTTCTCTAGATCTAGATTTATAGATAAAATAGGGAGATAATTCAAAGGCAGGATTGAAGCTTCATTTTTACAGCGTATATAGTAAGCAGATATTGTACAAAATACCTGGGAATAATGCTTAGAAATTACTTTCGTTCTGTTTTTTTATAAAGTATCATTCTTATTTATTAGCTTCCTAAACGAAGCAAGCACCCATCGTTGGAGAATCTTTTATCAGTAAAAAATTATACGCGCTCGATAACCATAGCACTCGCGCCTCCCCCGCCATTGCAAATGGCCGCACAACCAATAGTGGCATCATTAGATTGCAATACATTTTGCAGCGTCGTGACAATTCTCGCTCCTGATGCACCCAAAGGGTGACCCAAAGAAACGGCGCCGCCATGTATATTTACCTTTTTGATATCGATATTCAACATTTTGTTAAAAGCCAGGGGCACCACAGAAAAAGCCTCATTGATCTCGAAATAATCCACATCGACAAGATCTAACTTAGCAAGAGTCAAGGCTTTTGGAGCTGCATGGGTTGGTGCCGTGGTAAACCATGCCGGTTCATGGGCGGTATCTGCAAAAGATAAAATTTTTGCCACTGGTTTTAAATCATATTTTTTGACGCCGGTAGCACTTGCCAAAATCAAAGCTGCCGCCCCATCATTCATCGTTGATGCATTGGCTGCGGTTACGGTGCCTGTTTGTGAAAAAGTAGCACGCAATTGGGAGATTTTTTCAAATTTGACATTTTTATATTCTTCATCTTCAAGGATGAGCCTGGATTCGCCTCTTCTTTGTGGTACAGAAACCCCTACTATTTCATTGGAGAAAACCCCGTTTTCAGTATTTAAAGCAGTATTTTGGTAAGATCGAATGGCATAAGCATCTTGTTCTGCCCTTGTGATATTGTATTTTTCAGCCGTTTGATCAGCAAACACACCCATTGCGATCTCATCATATGGGTCTAGTAAACCATCTTTATGTAATCCGTCGATCAAGGCTGCATCGCCATATTTATAACCATATCTGGCTTTGGGAATATAATAAGGAATGGCAGACATGTTTTCCATGCCCCCTGCTACTAAAACATCCGCTTGGCCCAACATAATGCTTTGGGCAGCGAACATGATAGATTTGGCACCAGAGGAGCAGACTTTATTTACCGTAGTACAAGGGGCGGTATTCGGAATACCAGCGGCCAGGGCAGCTTGACGAGCGGGTGCTTGGCCTAAATTGGCCGAACAGACATTACCCATAAAAACTTCGTCAACATTCTTTGGGTCAATATTTCCTTTTTCTAAGGCTCCTTTAATCGCTGCGGTTCCTAATTCAGTTGCTGATAAGTCGGCAAACATTCCACCAAAACTACCGAGGGGGGTACGAACAGCAGACACGATATAAACTTCTTTATTTGACAACCTTTTTTTTAATTACCATAACAAATATAATTTTTCTTCAGTTATGTAGACCCATATCTTCAGATAAGTGGAGCTTTAGCATGCTTGATATCTGTGTTGGAGTTAGATGGCGTGCTTAATGATGTGAAACCCGTCAGTTGATTTTTTAACCTATTTACAAAGAATTCATATCCATTAATAGAAGGCCGCTGGATCAATCCAGAAAAAAAGTTGATGACGATTCTCTTAACATGTTATGTGCTCTCAAGCGATTAAGATGGATGTAATTATTTATTTTTAAGTAATTAGAGTTGAATTTGGCATAAAAGAAGGGTCTTGTCTACCTTTGCGCCCGCATGATCAGTATTGATAATATTAGTTATTACATAGGTGAGCGAATTCTCTATGAGGACGCCTCTTTATTCATTACACCCAAAGACAAAATAGGCCTAATTGGTCTTAACGGTACCGGTAAGTCTACTTTACTCAAGATGCTGGTGGGAGAGGTAGAATTGGCTTCAGGAAATATTTCTCAAAGTAAAAGCACTTCTATTGGATTCTTGAATCAAGATCTGCTTTCCTACCAAAGCGATGAACCCATACTTGAAGTAGCTATGCAGGCTTTTCATCAGGCCCTTGATTTGCAACATCAAATAGATGTAATTCTCAAGGAGATCGAAGAGAATTATACAGATAAATTACTGGAAAGACTGTCTTTATTGCAGGAGCAGTTTGACGCGGCTGATGGCTATAGGATTCAGTCTCAAGCGGAGGAATTATTGGAGGGCATAGGATTCAAGACGGCAGATCTTAAACGACCACTCAGAGAGTTTTCGGGAGGGTGGAGGATGCGTGTCATGTTGGCTAAGTTACTTTTAGAGAAGCCTTCCCTCTTGATGCTAGATGAGCCTACCAACCACTTAGATTTACCTTCTATACAATGGATTGAGTCTTACCTACAGAGTTATGAAGGTGCTTATATCATTGTTTCTCATGATCGCACTTTTCTTAACAGCACGGTAAATAAAATAGTTGAAGTATATGCGAGTAAACTCAATTTGTACTCGGGTAATTACGATTATTATCTTGAGGAAAAAGAATTACGCAATGAGGTACAGCAAAATGCTTTTGAAAATCAACAGCAAAAAATCAAAGAAGCTGAAAGATTCATAGAGCGATTCAAAGCAAAAGCATCTAAGGCTAAACAGGCCCAGTCTAAGGTAAAGCAATTGGAAAAATTAGATAGGATTGAAGCAGTTATTGATGAAAACATGCGGGTCAATTTTAAATTTAATTTTAAGACTCAGTCGGGACGCCATGTAAAGCGACTTCAAGACATTAGTAAGTCCTATGGAGATTTAGATATTTTAGAAAAGGCAAGTCTGGGTTTACAGCGTGGGGATAAGGTGGCATTGATTGGTGCAAACGGTAAGGGAAAATCAACTGTTTTACGTATCATAGCGGGTACCGAAGGGCATGAAGGTCAAGTGGAAACAGGTCATAATGTATTGATGTCATTTTATGCACAGCACCAACTGGAGGCGCTCAACATCAACAATGACCTCATTGAAGAGCTCAAACAGCAAGGAACTGGCAAAAATGAGCAAGAATTACGGGATGTTTTGGGATGTTTTTTGTTTAGTGGAGATGAAGTATTCAAAAAAATAAAGGTACTCTCCGGAGGTGAGAAATCTCGAGTAGCTCTAGCCAAATCCCTGATCTCTGAAGCCAACTTTTTATTACTGGATGAGCCTACTAACCACCTAGATATGCTTTCGGTAGGTATTTTGGTGCAGGCTTTGCAGCAATATGAGGGTACATTTTTGGTGGTTTCACACGACAGGCATTTTATCACGAAGGTGGCCAACAAAATTTGGTGGATTGAAGATTATCAATTAAAGGAATATCCGGGTACTTATGAAGAATATCAGTGGTGGATGAGTCAGCGTACATCACCAACGAACTTGGCTGTAAAAAAAGAGAAAAAATCAAATAAAAAATTCAAAAAAAAACTAATCAAGCCCAAATCTCAGATGACGTTGAAAAGGAAGGTATCTGATTTAGAATACAAAATACAGGAACGAGAGGTATTGATAAAATATTTAGAAACAGAGATGACCCAACCAGAGGTTTATCAGGATAGCGATAAACTTTCCAAGTTAAATGATCAATTTCAAAAAGTAAAGAATGAATTAGATCAATTGACCAAAGAATGGGAAGTTCTGATCTCGTCTACTGAATAATTGAAAATAGTCCCAATTTTATTATGTTATTTTTATAATTTTTACGTGTTAAATAAAAATATGGTAGCAAAAAAAGGATAACAGAAAAATAAAGATGAAAGAATAGTGGTAGCTCTTAAAGATGTTTATATTAGTAGCGAGGAGGGGAGTTGAACCCCTGACCTCCGGGTTATGAATCCGACGCTCTAACCAACTGAGCTACCTCGCCATGTTATAGTACACGTATTGAAAGGAGCGCAATTTAACAACAAATTATTATTAATTATGATTGGGCTAATATTTTTTATTACCTTGTCTAAAATCTTATTGTTATGAATAAAAGTAAGTTTATAGGAGAATACAGCATCAATGCATCACGGAAGATGTTGTTTCCTTATATCAGTACTGCATCTGGACTTTCGCAGTGGTTCGCAGATGACGTCAATATCACGGAAGACAAAGTATATACTATGCTTTGGGATGGCGAGGTAAATAGGGCCAGAATTGTTTCGATCAAAGCCAATCAATATATTAAATTTGAGTTTGAGGGAGAAGACGATGACGATTTAAATTCCATCGAAATACGACTGGAAATGAATGAACTGACCCAAGAAGTTTACATAAAAATTACTGACTATTCTGATTTAGATGATCAGGAAGTCTCTGATCTGTGGGAGGGTTTGATACATGACTTGAAAGAAATTGTTGGTGGTTGATCGTTATAAAATATCTTTGTCTCTCATTTGAAGAGCATTGTTGAGGGAAAATGAGGAGGCTAGATAAACTCATTCTTAAATCTTTTATTGGTCCGTTTTTCTTGACAACAATTGTTACGACATTTATTCTATTGGTCCAATATATGCTCAAATATTTCGATGATTTTGTCGGAAAAAATTTGGGATTCAAAGTTTTTGGGGAGTTACTTTTTTATTTCAGTATCAATATTCTTCCAAATGCACTTCCACTAGGTGTTTTGATTTCCTCTTTGATGACCTTTGGCAATCTGGGAGAAAATTTTGAATTATCAGCCATAAAAAGTGCTGGTATATCTCTTATTAGGACATTGAGACCTATATTTTTTTTCATTTTGACCTTGACAATAGCTGCATTTTTCTTTAATAATTACGTAGTTCCAGCAGCCAACCTTAAGGCGTATAGCCTGATCTACGACATCAAACATCAAAAACCTGCTTTAGATATTAAAAAAGGAGTTTTCTACAATGGTATTCCTAATTATAGTATCAAAGTCAACGAAAAATTCAATGATAACATTACATTAAAGGATGTTATGATCTATGATCATACACGTAAAAACGGTAATAATTTTGTCATTTTAGCCGATTCTTCAAGAATGTTTTCAATGTATAACGATAAGTATTTGAAATTAGAATTGTTCGATGGACAATATTTTAATCAGCAGGCGACCAAGAACAATCGGGTAGATCAATTTCAGCGCACTTCTTTCGATCAAATGTATATGATGTTTAGTCTATCTTCTTTTGATCTTAAAAGAACAAGGGAAGAGCTTTTTCAGAACAATAGACAAATGAAAAATATTGAGGAATTGACTTCAGATATCGATTCACTTCATTCGGAGCAAGAATTAGCATTAGTTGGATTACATGAATTTTCTAAAAATTATTTGTTCCATCGCCTGGATAGAGCACGTTTTCAAAAGAAGAATGAGAATAAAACCGATTCATCGAAGTTAAAAACAAATACGCTGATCAAAAATAATGATAAACAGAACCGATCGAGAAAAGTAAAGACTTCTATGATTAATAGCAATCTTGTCACTTCTAGTTTTCAGGATGTATCAGGAGATAGTATTATGCCCATTTCTTCATGGGAAAAAAATCGAAAAAACAAGGAATTAAATAATTATTTTCCAAAGAAGCAAAGTCCAAAATTGGCTCAGATGTCTTTAAAAGGCTTAGATTCTTTATTTACCACAGTCCGTAAAAAAGGTTTAATTCTGCAATGGGCGTTAACAAAGATTAGAGCCTATAAGGTTAATATTTCAAGCAGTAAGTCTAAATTACAGCGACTTAGATTCGAATCGGAGCGATATAAAATCGCCAAATTTAAAAAATACAGTCAGGCTTTTGCTTGTATGGTTATGTTTTTGATAGGAGCACCGCTTGGTGCCATTATCAAGAAAGGAGGGCTAGGTTTTCCAGTAATTATTTCCATATTTTTTTATATTTTTTATTATGTAGCCAGCATACTCAGTGAGAAGTGGGCCGTCGCTGGTTTTGTTAATGGTGCTTATTCTGTTTGGATGGCAGACTTGATCCTAATGCCCATCGGTCTGTTTTTTTTGAGACAAGCTAGGGTGGATGCGCGACTTTTCGATAATGATTATTATTCAGTGGTGATTGATAAGTTTAAACAACGCCTGTTCAAAAAATTAAAACATTAAAGAGTTTGTATTCAAATTTAGTATTGATTAAATTTGCGCGTTATTGAAACGTATTAATTCATAAAGTTAATTTTTAAGAAATAAATGTATATAACAGCAGAGAAAAAACAAGAGTTTTTCAAAACACATGGTAAGGGAATGCAAGACACTGGCACATCGGAGTCTCAAATTGCTTTATTTACCTACCGCATTAACCACCTTACAGATCATCTGAAGGTGAATAAAAAAGACCACTCAACGCGTCTAGGGTTGTTGAAGTTGGTAGGAAAGCGGAGGAGACTTCTCGACTTTCTCTACAAAAATGAAATTGAGAGATATCGTGCTATCATAGCCAAACTCAATCTAAGAAAGTAACAATATTTTAAGGGAGCTGATTCAAGGTTCCCTTTTTTTTCAAATTTTGATTTAATAAAAAATTATGCTTCCATCATTTAAGCAAAAAACATTTTCATTACCTAATGGTACTTCTATCACCATCGAAACAGGTAAATTAGCTAAACAGGCAGACGGATCAGCCGTCATAAGAGTGGGTGACATGATGTTGCTAGCTACCGTAGTATCCAAAAAAAGCGCTGGGGATAATGTTGATTTTCTTCCATTATCGGTTGATTATCAAGAGAAATTCGCTGCGGCAGGAAAAATACCAGGAGGATTTCTAAAAAGAGAAAGTAGGCTTTCTGATTATGAAATTCTTATATGTAGACTGGTAGATAGGGCTCTAAGACCTTTGTTTCCTGATGATTACCACGCAGATACACAGGTAATGATAAGTCTTATTTCGGCAGATCCAAAGATCATGCCTATAGCTTATGCTGCCCTGGCAGCTTCTGCTGCATTGGCTGTTTCAGACATACCTTTTAATGGACCCATTTCAGAAGCCAAGGTAGCTCAAGTAGCAGGTGCTTATGTAGTAAACCCCTCTGTAGAACAAAGCGCAGAGGCCAAAATGGAGTTGATTGTAGCAGGTTCGGCTGACAATATCACAATGGTAGAAGGTGAGTGTAAAGAGGTTCAGGAAGCCGAAATGCTTGAAGCGATTAAAGTAGCGCATGAGGCGATCAAAATCCAATGTGCCGCTCAACTTGAGTTAGCTCAAGAGGTTGGAGCCACCGAAAAGCGTACTTACGATCATGAAAATCATGATTTACCATTGGATGACATGATCAAGGCAACTTGCTATGATCAGTGTTATGCCGTGGCTAAGGAAGGTATTTCCAACAAAGAAATACGTAAAGAAAAGTTTGGTGCCATCATTGATACGTTTGTTGATGGATTAGAAGAGGATCATCAGTATGATGATTTTTTGATAAGAAAATATTACCATGATGTCCAAAAGGATGCGATTAGAAATTATGTGATGGACTCAAGGGTGAGATTAGATGGCAGGCAATTAGATGAAATCCGACCTATTTGGAGTGAAATAGATTATTTACCAGGTGCACATGGTTCTGCAGTTTTTACTAGAGGTGAAACTCAATCATTGACCTCCGTTACTTTAGGATCTAAAGTAGATGAGCAAATGATTGATGGTGCCATGCATTCAGGATACAACAAATTCATTCTGCACTATAATTTTCCAGGATTTTCTACGGGAGAAGTAAGACCAAATAGAGGTCCGGGAAGAAGAGAGGTAGGACATGGAAATTTAGCCATGAGGGCTTTAAAGCCTGTACTTCCTTCAGAAAGTCCTTACACCATCAGAATTGTTTCAGACATACTCGAATCTAATGGATCTTCATCGATGGCTACAGTTTGCGCAGGTACATTGGCTTTGATGGACGCTGGAATCCAGATAACCAAACCCGTATCGGGGATAGCTATGGGAATGATTTCTGAAAAAGACGGTTCTCGTTATTCGGTACTTTCGGACATTTTAGGGGATGAAGATCATTTAGGAGACATGGACTTTAAGGTTACTGGTACACGAGATGGCATCACCGCTTGTCAGATGGATATTAAAGTAGATGGTTTGTCGTATGATATTCTTGAAGAAGCTATGGAGCAGGCCAAGAAAGGAAGACTGCACATCCTAGACAAGATTACAGATACTATTGAAGTGCCAAGGGCTGAAATGAAACCAAATGCCCCACGATTGATTTCTATTGTCATCGATAGAGATATGATTGGTGCAGTGATCGGGCCTGGAGGTAAAGTAGTCCAAGAAATTCAGCGTGAGACCGGTGCTACGGTGGTTATCGAGGAAACACCCAAAGGAGGATTAGTGAATATTTTTGCAGTCAATAAAGAGGTACTAGATAAGGCAGCCAATTGGGTCAAAGGAATCGTTGCTATGCCTGAAGAGGGAGAAGTATATGATGGTAAAGTTAAGTCTATCATGCCATTTGGTGCTTTTATTGAATTCATGCCAGGTAAGGATGGCCTACTCCATATCTCTGAAGTGAAGTGGGAGAGATTAGAGAAAATGGAAGGTATCATGGAGGTAGGAGAAGAAGTGAAAGTAAAGCTGATCGAGATCGATAAAAAGACGGGTAAATACCGATTGTCAAGAAAGGTTCTACTACCTAAGCCTGAATAAATATTAGGAAGAAACCCCTTAGGGATTTCTCCTTGCATGACGGGACATAACAAAAAAGGATCATCTTTCAATGAAAGGAGACTTTTTTTGTTTGTTATGTTTACATCTCGCCATGATCTTGAACATCTCACTCAAAAGAAATATATCGATGTTTTAGGATAGTGCTTACATAAAATTTACGTAAAGATTCAATTGAATGGGGTGAACTCGTACTCATTATTTAGGGTCATCGCTATGTGTGCACCAAATAAATGCCTGATATCCATTACCTGGTCAATTTTCCACTATAATCTCTTTATTCCATGGCTTATAAGCTATGTTCATCTCTCCTTTAGAGGTTATCTAAAGTCATTAATAGATATTAAGTATTTGATAGGAGTAGATATAAATTATTTTATTTATTTGGACACGGTAGACTGAAATGCTATTTTTTTTGCCAAAAAAAGCATATTTTAAGATGATTTAATAGCACAAAAATTGTCGTTCAAGTATTTTTTTGATAGAAAAGGTACTTTTTGATTTCAATCTATTCATTAATTTTAAAAAAGAATACGTTGTATCTTATAGGCTTTATAAGACCTAACTTAAAGTGATTATTGGTTAACAGCATATGAAAAAATCAAAATACTTTTTAGGTTTAATAGTTGTAATTACACTTAGTTGCCAAGCACCATCTGTAGATGATAAACAGAAGTTAACGGACTTGATAGATACCTTTCAAGAACATAAGGGATTTGATAGAATACGTTATCCGCTGGGACTTTACACGAAAGCATATCATGCCCAAGAAGCTCAATTTGCTGATAGCTTAAAGCGTGAACTTGCTCAACTTTCTACTATGAAATTTGATGAAAATGACCAAATTTCAGCTGTTTTACTCGCTTTTGTCCTACAAGAAAAAATAGATTTCTATAGCTATGATAGGTATTTAAATCCCATCCTATCAGATGCTGGATTTCACAGCAATCTTACTTACGAGGTAAAACCTTTAAATGATTTTGAACAAGTGAAGTCTTATTTAAATAAATTGAATGCAATACCAGAATTTGTAGACCAGCATTTCATTAATCTACGAGCAGGTCTGGAAAAAGGGCTTTCTCAGCCCTTGGTCATTTTTGAGGGATATCAGTCTACTTATGAAGATCACATTGTTTCATCATACGATCAAAGCTATTACTATGAACCTTTCAAAAAGTTGCCAAAAGGGTTAACCCAAGCCCAACAAGATTCGGTCTTAGCAGCTGCTAAATTGGCCATTGAGACTCAGGTGATTCCACAGTTTGTAAGGATTAAAGATTTTTTTGAGTCGGTATATTTACCTAATACCAGAACAACTCTCGGTATTTCTGAAACGCCAAATGGCCATGAATATTATCAGAATCGAATTGATTTTTATACCACCAGTACCGAGTATACTGCAGAGAGTATTCATCAAATAGGACTGAATGAGGTCAATAGAATCAGGACTGAGATGGAGCAGGTTATTGAAGATTTAAAATTTAAAGGGAGTTTTGAAGATTTTTTAACTTTTCTGAGAACGGATAAGCAGTTTTATGCTACCACGCCCAAGGAATTATTGATGATTGCTCGTGACATGGCCAAACGGGTGGATGCTCAGTTGCCTCGCTTTTTTAAGACGCTCCCACGTAAACCATATGGTGTAGTACCGGTTCCTGATGCCATTGCACCAAAATATACTGGGGGAAGATATGTTGGGACTGATGCTGAGAGCACAGAACCTGGATATTATTGGGTCAACACTTATAATTTACCCAGTAGAACCTTATATACCCTTCCTTCGCTCACTGTACATGAAGCCGTTCCTGGGCATCATTTGCAAGGAAGCTTAAATGCTGAGTTAGGAGGAAGTATACCCCAATTTAGACGTGATTTATATCTTTCAGCTTATGGAGAAGGTTGGGGCTTATACAGTGAGTTTCTGGCTGAAGAAATGGGTATGTATACTACGCTGTATGAGCAGTTTGGAAAGTTAACGTACGAAATGTGGCGGGCCTGCAGATTGGTGGTAGATACGGGCATTCATGCCAAAGGCTGGAGAAGAGATCAAGTAGTTCATTTCATGTCGGTGAATACCGCGCTGTCGCTGCATGAAATCAATACAGAAACAGATCGATATATCTCGTGGCCAGGTCAGGCTTTATCTTATAAGATAGGTGAATTGAAAATACGAGAATTGCGTCAAAAAGCAGAAGAATCACTTGGCACTACGTTTGATATTCGTGACTTTCATGAGGTTATATTGGCACAAGGCACCGTCACCCTGCCTATCATGGAGTTGAGGGTTCAGGCTTATATCGACGCGCAGGGGCTTAATTAATTGATTTCAAATTTTTCTCTTAATTTAAACATTTGTCATAAAGTCATCCTTTGATTTCTTCACTAAGTGTTTGTGAAATTTATTAAAAAATAAGGGGTAGGAGTATTCCCTATCTTATATTTGTATTCGGAAATTGAAGTACAAGCATTTCAGCATTTTTTTACAACGAATATATGAAGGAGGAAGATACAACAAACGAGCATGTTCAAGTTTTGATTATTGGTTCAGGCCCTGCCGGGTACACTGCTGCCATTTATGCTGCTCGGGCAGGTTTAAAGCCAGTTTTGTACACGGGAGCTGAGCCAGGAGGACAACTAACAATCACTACAGATGTAGAAAATTATCCGGGTTATCCTGAGGGGGTGACTGGCCCTCAGATGATGGTTGAATTTCAAAAACAGGCAGAGCGTTTTGATACGGATGTTCGTTATGGAGTAGTAACGGATGTAGACTTTTCTGGATGGCCTCATGAAGTTACCATTGATGGTAAGAAAAAAATGAAAGCTGATTCGGTCATTATATCTACTGGAGCTTCTGCCAAATGGCTAGGCTTAGCCGATGAAACAAGGCTCAATGGACAGGGTGTTTCTGCTTGTGCCGTTTGTGATGGCTTCTTCTTTAAAGGACAAGACGTTGCTGTTGTGGGTGCAGGAGATACAGCCGCTGAGGAAGCTTCTTATCTCTCCAAGTTGGCCAATAAGGTATATATGATTGTGAGAAGAGATGAGATGCGGGCTTCTAAAATTATGCAGCAGCGAGTATTTAATGCTAAAAATATTGAAATACTTTGGAATACTGAAACTGAAGGATTGATCGGAGAAAATCAAGTGGAAGGTGTCGCGATTTTCAATAATAAAACAGGAGAAAAAAGAGTTTTAAATGCAACAGGTTTTTTCGTAGCCATTGGACACAAGCCCAATACGGAGATTTTTGAATCTGTATTAGATCTTGACGAGAGTGGTTACATCATTACAACACCTGGAACTTCTAAAACTCAAATTGAAGGAGTTTTTGCTACAGGTGATGCTCAAGATAGAATCTACAGACAGGCGGTGACGGCAGCAGGAAGTGGCTGTATGGGGGCTTTAGATGCCGAAAGGTTCCTAGCTCAAAAAGAGGTCGACTTGGCAGAAGTAACCTAATAATGGAGCCCATGAAATTGGATATATTGGCCATATCAGCGCATCCCGATGACATAGAACTTTCTTGTAGTGGGACGCTTATCGCACATAAGAGCCAGGGCTACACAACAGGAATATTAGATCTGACTGAAGGTGAGATGAGTACGCGTGGGACGCCTGCAACAAGGCAAAAAGAGTCTGCTGAGGCTTCTGAAATCATGGGACTTTCTATGCGCGAGAATCTGGGCTTATCTGACGCTAAATTTGATTTGAGCTTTGAAAATCAATTGCGTGTGATCAAGGTGTTGCGAAAGTTCCGACCGGAAATCATACTCGCCAATGCACTTTACGATCGACATCCTGACCATGTACGTGCGGCAGAACTCATCGAGGAAGCAGTCTTTAAATCTGGTTTAGTCAAAATCGAGACAGAAGACGAAAAAAGAATTCAATCGCCTTGGAGACCTAAAAAAGTTTACCATTATATCCAAAGTGTCTCCTTAGAACCTGACTTTATTTGTGATATAACAGCTCATATGGAGGAGAAGATGGCGGCCATCAGAGTTTTCAAATCTCAATTTTTTGATCCAAAAAGTAAGGAGCCCGATACTTATATTTCAAATCCGGATTTTTTGAAGCTCATCGAAGCGCGTTCGCGTGAATGGGGCCATCGGATTGGTGTTTCTTTTGGTGAAGGCTTTGTTCAACGGCAGTCGTTAGGAGTTAAAAATTTATTTGATTTGGTCTGATGCGAAGGCATGTCGTTGCCTGTTTACTTAAATATGTAAAAATCATCACTGATTCCTTATGATATTAAGGTTGAACAATCATTATCTTCAACTCCCTCTATTTAAATATGCAGCACTTTAAAGAGATGTTTCACCTGATCGATTCAATGCTCGGATTTTTATGAGTTGATCTTTAGGTGTCAGGGTGTTGAAGGAATCTATTTTCCAATAAGTCTCATTTAGATGATTCAGACCCGCCTCAAGAGGGGTGTTGGTATGAACGTGATCTCTCGAAAAATGAATCATTTTCAATATCATGAAATAATCAAACCAATCATAAAATTGTTTGTAAAAGGAGGTTAAATTCCTGCAATTTTTCAATAATTTATCAAGTTTTTGATAAAAGTCAACGGCGTTTAGAAATTTTTGAATGGCTGTAGGAAAATTGGGTGATTGACCTTGAATGATTTCAGGTAAGCTGGTCATAAATATTTTAATATCTTCAAAAATCAGAGGATTGTAGGTACTTATTATGTTCTCTTTATCTACCTGATAACCAATAAGTGCCCTACCGGTACCAAAGGGAACTCGATCAGAAATTCTAGCGGCAGGATAAACCAACGCTTCATTGATTTCAGCAAAGCCAGGCTTGCGTACTATTTTATTGAGGAAATAGAAATCTTCGCCCGCTTTTTTAGTATTCATTCCTCCGTGCTTGCAATAATGATCCGAGTTTATGGTAATACAGCTGCCCAATGTTTGATGAACGTTGGGGTAACCTGAATAGCGTAGGCTATCTGTATAATACCTTAAACCCAATTCATAGGGAATGATACCACTTTCGAGGTCTAAAGGATGTTCATAAGCTAAAATGCCCGCATTTAAATTTTGATTTTTGTAGGCGCTGTAAATGGCGGATAAATAAGTATCACTACACCGACAATCCCCATCGAAGCAAACGAGAATACCAGAATGATTGAGTTTTTTGAACCACCGGACCGCTTCGTCTAATCCAATTTTTCTGGCTAAACCCACTCCTGCTTTTTTTTGAGGTAACCCTATATTTACGACTTGAATGGTGATTTGATCGGTACCCTTAATCTGTTTTATTTCCTCGTAAGCTCTTTGATTGAGATTGAGGTCATCTAAAGAACTTTGTTCGGGAGCATTAATGACTATTAATAGGATCACTCGGCACGCTACTTCGCTACAAGCCAATAGAGAATGGACTGCCAGATCTAGTTGGGATTCTTTATAGGCTGGAATCACTACAACCATTTCCAAATCTGACGGTGGATCGAAATGGGGAATCAGGGGAGTCTTCCAAGCGTATCGTTCGAAATAATAATCTTTGCTCAAGGAGAAAGTCGTACCAAGGTCCATGCTGATTCAACGCGATTATAGAGGATCCGATCATGTAATCTATTCACACCCCCTTGCCAGAATTCCATGCTTTCAGGCATCAATCGGTAACCTCCCCAAAAATCAGGAAAAGGAACTTCTCCTTCAAGAAATTGTTGCTTGAGCTCGGAGAGTCGGGTTTCCAAAACTTGCCTTGAATCAATGACACTACTTTGCTTACTTACCCACGCGCCCAATTGGCTACCATAAGGTCTACTGAAAAAATAGGCTTTTGATTCTTCGACGGGAATCCGCTCGACTTTACCCGTTACGATTACTTGCCTTTCAAGAGCATTCCATGGAAAAAGGAGGGAAGCACTGGGATTGGTTGCTAAATGTTGTGCTTTTCTAGAAGTGTAATTTGTAAAAAAAACAAACCCTAGAGGATTAAAATACTTGAGTAATACGGTACGTTGCTTAGGTGTATTATGGATATCTACCGTGCTTAAAACCATGGCATTGGGTTCTAAAATAGTCGCCTTTAATGCTTGATCAAACCATTTTTGAAATTGTGAAAAAGGTGATTTTTCTAAGGAATCAGCAGTAAGTTGTGCTTGCGCATATTCTTTTCTTAAATTTGATAAGTCATTCATAATATGATAAAAGGGTTTTTTAATAAGTAGAATAAAATACCTTTCTTTGTCCAACTAAAAGGCTAAGTTAATTGAAGTACAGAATAGACCTAAAGATATCGAGCAGTAATGATTGGATCAACGCTGTTATTGCTGATTTTGATACTTTTTTAACGGATCATGCCAATTGTGAGCGGAAAGCATCAGCTATGGCCATGAGTTTTGTTGCCAAATACCCGAATAGGAAAGAGATTTTAGGCGAACTGATAGACATTGGTATTGAAGAGCTAGAACATTTTAAAGAGGTACATCAAATTATGGAATCACGGGGCATCATGTTACCGCATGAGATTGGTCAAGATTTTTATGTAAAACAATTGATTGAAAGTTGCAGAAGTGGTCGTGAAGAGCGATTTATGGATCGATTGTTATTGGCTTCTTTGGTAGAAACCAGAGGGGCTGAACGATTTAAATTGGTATATGAAAATATAAATGAAGCAGATTTAAAATCTTTTTATCATAAGCTTTGGGCTTCAGAAGCACGTCATGGTGAGGTTTTTGTTCGGATGTGTTTAAACTATTTTGACGAAAAGAGAGTCTATAAAAGACTAGGGGAAATGACAGATATTGAAGCTGAAATTTTAGATTCCTTACCGATTAAGGCAGCTTTGCATTGAGATAATGAATTTTTTTGTTAATGATAATTTGATTGAACCAGGACCTGGGGATTTATTAATTTCACAACCTTACTTGCCTGATTCAAACTTCGAGAGGACCGTTGTTTTGATTTGTGAGCATGATGAGAACGGTACGGTAGGATTTGTGCTCAATCGAAAATCTAATAGTGTTTTTAGTGATGTAATTGTCGAGGCGGCTCATTTTGATGCTCCATTGTATGTGGGCGGCCCAGTGCAACATGATACTTTGCACTTTGTGCATAAGGATGTGCTTGAAATGGAATCAGGTCAATCTCTTGGAGAACAATTGGTTTGGGGTGGGGATTTCAATCGTTTATTAACTCGCATAAATACTCATCAAATAGATGAAAAAAATTACCGATTTTTTGTGGGTTATTCGGGGTGGTCACCCGGACAATTAATGGAAGAATTGAAAACTAAATCTTGGATTGTTTACCAAAATAAGGATGAAAACCTCATTTTTGATTTTTCATCTCAAGATTTGTGGAAGAAAGTTTTAAGGGAAATGGGGGGAAAGTATAGATTAATTTCCAATTATCCTGTCGATCCCAGATTAAATTAAGTGTAGATGCTTAAGTTTAAGTAAGATTAGGTTTGTGACTAGAAGATATGAATAAGAAGAAACCATTGCCGGAGAATAAAGCTGAAAAGCAATTCACGGATAGTGTTCAGCGAGATGCTGAATTATCAGGGGAAGATATGAATGATACTAAAAATAAAGAATTGCGTACAATGTCTTCGGATACTTCCAAAGTTCAACAGCCTAAAAAAGTAGCGAACAAGAAAAAAAAGATTGATGAAGATGAGACGTTGAAGTCATTTAATGAAAAGTCTATAGTAAGCCCAGTAGTATCCGTATCTTCCGCGAAAGCAGCTCAAGGATTAGCTACAGCAGAGAGCGAAGAAGAGGGAGAATTTGCGTCTACCACTCCAGTTGAAATTGAGCTATCATTAAATACGGACGTGGAAGGTATCAAAGGACAAGAAAAGGAAACAGCTAGTCAAAAATTAGCGCCTCCTGAAACAACGGTCAATGAGGATTTCACTCAATTTCCCAAAGAGAAATTAGTGGCGCATATAGCGGAACTTCAAAAAGAAACAGATCTTAAACAAATGGCTAATAGTCTTCGAAACTTAAAAGCGAGATTTGATGAGCTTTTTGAGGAATCAAAAGCTCTTGCCTTAAATGTTTTTCTTAAAGAAGAAGGAGCTGAGGTAGCTGATTTCTTCTATAATGGAGATGAGATAGATCAAAAATTCGAATCCATATATCATGATTTAAATAAAAGAAAGAATGAGCATTATGCTCAGATTCAGGATCAAAGAGAGGTGAATCTTAAAAAGAAAAATCTGATTTTAGATCAATTGCGGGACATCATTAACAATAATTTTGATATCAATATTAAAGTTGTCAAAGGTCTGCAGCAGTCCTGGCAAGATATAGGTCCAGTTCCAGGGAATCAGCACAAACTTCTTTGGGCCAACTACAATGCTTTGCTAGATCGTTTTTACGATTCTCGAAGTATCTATTTTGAATTGAAAGATTTAGATCGAAAGAAAAATTTAATGGCCAAAAAGGAGTTGTGTGAAAAGGCAGAAAAGCTTTCCTCTAAACAGAGCTCTAATACTACCATCAAAGAGCTCAATGAACTCCATGAGGAATATAAAAAAGTGGGACCTGTGCCTAGGGATGAACAAGAAAATCTTTGGCAAAGATTCAAGCAGGCTTCGGATAAGGTTTATGAGAAGAGAAAGGAGTTTATAGAAAGTTTTAAGAGCGTGCTCCTTGAAAATTTTGAGAAAAAAAAGGAGATTATTTCAGTAGTTAAGAAGTATGAAGATTTTGATTCTGAAAAAATTACAGATTGGAATAAGGCTGCAAACTTATTAATGAACTTCCAAAAGGATTGGGAAGCGATTGGGGAGATGCCCCGCGAAAAATCAAAGGAGACCAATAAGTTATTTTGGGGAGTATATAAGAAATTCTTTTCGAAAAAACGAGCCTTCATTCAAGTATTTGAGTCAAAAAAAGTCGCGAATTTGATTTCCAAAAGAAACCTGATTGAACAAGCACAGTCCTTAGTTGATTCTGAAGAGGATAGCGATAAAATTTCGGAAGGATTGAAATTACTGCAGCAAAATTGGCGTGAGATAGGTCATGTGCCGAATAAATACGGGAATAAAATTTATGATCAATTTAAGGGAATTAGTGATGCATTTTTTGATGAGAAAAGATCAGGATATAAAGTTCAAAACGAAGTTTTTGAGGAAAATTTAAATAAGAAAAAAGCAGTAATAGAACAATTGGGAGCATTAGCCAAATCTTCAAAAATTGGTTTTGATGAAATTTTTAATCTAGTAGATGCTTATATGGCTATTGGCTTTGTGCCAAGAAATGATATTAAAAAAATAAATGGGCTTTATGATGAAACAATAAAGTCATTGATAACCGCCGAGGGCATATCTGAGGGTGAACGAAATGAAATTAAAATACAACTCGAGATTTCTAAATTGAAAAAAAGACCTCAATCTCATCTTAAATTAAATCAAAAAGAGGGTCAAATAAAGAAGAAAATATCATCTTTAGAAAATGATATTAATATTTGGAAAACCAATATTGATTTTTTTGCTTCATCAAAGAATGCCGACAAATTAAAATTAGAATTTTATCAGAAAATTGAATCGGCTGAGAAAGAAGTTATAGCACTTAAGGAGCAATTATTAATTTTAAGAGAATCTTAAAAAAATCGAGTAAAGTTTGCAATAATAACTAGCTACATTACATTTGCACTCGCATTGAAGTAATGTAGTGTACAAGCCTCCTTAGCTCAGTTGGCCAGAGCAGCGCACTTGTAATGCGCGGGTCGTTGGTTCGAATCCGACAGGAGGCTCAAAAGTTGTTGTTTTATAGTGACTTTTTTGTTGGTCACCCGCAATGGAGCCCTAAACACCTTACTTCTCAAAACTAGTCATTTTTTGGCTAGTGGGTTCTTTCATGTTTGTTATGTGTCTTTCTTGTAAAGAGAACAACCCAGCCTTTCTTATATATTACTTTCACTATTCAAGCTTTTCAACTTATTTTTGTCCATAGAAACATCAATGATTCATTCATTGTAGAACAACTATTTGACTTTTCTAATGAATGAAAAGAGCCTGTTTTATGTTTTTTCCAGAAGATTGAAGTCCCTCTATGTTTTTTAAAAAAGAAATCGAGGGCATATTTTTTGGAATCAAGATCGTCTGTTCAACACTCATATTATTGACAATACTTACCCTTTGCATTTACAAGGGGTTTCTTCAATTTAATTTTACTGCCTTACCTATCCATGATTCACCAGTGATCAAGGACGAATATGACGTAGCTTTCTTAGATGATTCACCAAAAAGCAAATGGGTGAAATATGGCTTTGAACTTTTTCAAAATACGTCCAACTACATAGGGCCCAGCGTTGAGCAGCTTGACAAAGTATTTTCTGGCAATAATTTAGCTTGCGGTAATTGTCATTTATTAGCTGGGACCAAACCCTTTGCCGCTTCTTTGGTCGGAGTAGTCAACCGCTTCCCTCAATACAGGGGGAGAGAGCATAAGTTAGGGACAATTCAAGAACGGATCAATGGTTGTATGGAGCGGAGCATGAATGGTCGTATGATGGCTATAGATAGTGATGAGATGATAGCATTGGTTAGCTATCTCAAATGGATTGGACGCAATGCGTCCAAAGAAGGAAAAGTATTCGGTCAAGGCTTTATGGAAATCAACCTTCCCAATAGAGCGGTAAATTTAGAAAATGGAATGGCAGTTTATAAAGCACAATGTGTCTTGTGTCATGGAAGTAAAGGTGAAGGGATCAAGAAATCGAAGACTAATTCATATAAATATCCACCACTTTGGGGTACTGATTCATATAACAATGGTGCAGGTATGTCCAGGGTAATTACTGCGGCCCAGTTTATCAAGGGGAATATGCCTTATGGTGTTACTTATGAATCGCCCATGTTATCGGATGGAGATGCCTATGATGTTTCAGGCTACATTAATCAACAAAAAAGGCCAATTAAAGTCAATTTGGAGCTTGATTTTCCCGATTTGAAGCGCAAGCCCGTTTCTACGCCTTATCCTCCTTATGTTGATACATTTAGTATAAGTGAGCATCAATTAGGACCTTTTCAGCCCATTATTGCTTATTACAAGCAAAAATTCAATCTTACCAAGAAAAAATAAGAAGCGTCACATTACACCCATGAGATTTATTTTATATATTTTTAAAATGTGAACCAATAATTCTAAAGATTACTAAACAATTAATCAATGAAAAGCACTAATAATAAATCGAGACGCAAGTTTTTTGGCGCTATGGCCTTAGGGGCGACCGCCGCTTCTTTGCCGTTTTTAACGCATCCTGCCTATGCGGAATCTGATCAATTGGCCGAATCTAAATTTGAAGAAGCGGACGATTGGTTCAAAAATATTAAAGGTAAACACAGAATAGTTTATGATGGTTCTACACCTCACGGAGGCTTACCTGTTATTTGGAACTGGGCTTTCTATACTAGTAACAATGAAACAGGGAGTAAGGATTCAGAGATCACCGCCATGACTGTTTTTAGGCATACGGGATTAATGTATGCTTTCAATGATGAGATTTGGAAAAAATACCAGCTTGGGGCAATGGTTGGTGTAAATGATTCCTATACCGAAGCACCCTCTTTAAGAAATACCGTCTATGAACCAAAGGAGAAAGACTTTCCACTTCCCGGCATTGATGGTGTAAAGCGGCTTCAAGAGAGAGGTGCTTTATTTTGTGCTTGTAATTTAGCGACGAAAGTATTTAGTAGTATGGCCGCAAAAAGCATGAATATCGATCCTACCGAGGCATATAACGATTGGATCAATGGATTACTTCCAGATGTTCAATTGGTACCTTCAGGTGTTTGGGCATTAGGGAGAGCACAGGACAATGGCTGTGGCTATATTTTTGCTGGAGGATAATTCCACAAAATTTTTATAGTTTGATTTTTCATTTACTGATTTTAAAAACCCTTATTCAAAATTTAAGGGCTTTTTATCAAATGATGAGCACCTTTCATTAAAAATAAATGGTCAAGTAAGTTCTTCAACGAGCTAAACAGTTGGTGATAGGAGGTTAGATTGAAGTAGATTATCTTTATTATACTGATACCAGTTAGATTCGTTTTTTAAGTTTTTCTTTTTAATCTTCTATGGTATATTCCGAGTACCATGTGATGGAATAATTAAAAGGTTCAAGGGTTTTTATTTTTCACGAATTGTTCGATGTAATTGATGGGAAATAGATAGAATTAATTTTTTTTGTATGCTATGAAAAGACGTGATTTTATTAAAAAAAGTACTTTATTTAGTTCTGCTTATGCCCTCCCTAAGTCAAGGAATCTTCATGATTTTGACCTTTCTAATCCCGAACCCTTAGTTGTCTCTACTTGGGACCACGGCTTATTAGCCAATAGAGTATCATGGGATATCTTAGCTGCTGGAGGTGAATCACTAGATGCTGTTGAAGAAGGTGTGAGAGTAGTTGAATCAGATCCTAATATTAGGACTGTTGGAATGGGTGGTTATCCAGATAGAGAGGGTATAGTTACACTTGATGCTTGCATTATGGATTATGAGAGTAATTGTGGTTCAGTAGCTTTTTTGAGAGATATTGTCAATCCAATTTCAGTAGCAAGGAAAGTGATGGAGGAAACACCTCATGTGATGTTGGTGGGCCAGGGTGCAAAAAGTTTCGCCCTAAAAAAAGGATTTAAAGAAACAAATTTACTCACTGATTTATCTAGAAAAGAGTGGAATTCCTGGAAAATCTCTTCTAAATATGAGTCAATAATTAATATTGAAAATCATGATACAATTAGTTCATTGGCTTTGTCAGGGGATGGGCGTTTGGCGGGCGCTTGTACGACAAGTGGAAGTGCTTATAAAATGCACGGTCGCGTAGGAGATTCACCAATAATTGGTGCTGGATTGTTTTTGGATAATCAGGTAGGAGCAGCAGCAGCAACGGGCTTAGGAGAAGCGGTTATAAAATCTTCAGGAAGTGCAATGGTTGTAGAGGCTATACGAAATGGAGCTTCTCCTCAAGATGCATGTGAAAATGTTATTCTGAGAATTTTAAAAATGAATAAACAGGTGGAAAACCTTCAAGTTGGATTTATAGCTTTAGACATACGAGGTAATGTAGGTGCTTTTAGTATTAAAAAAGGATTCAACTATGCCCTTTCTAACCAAAAGGTAGGCCACTTATTGTTACCGGCTAATTACTTAGAATAAGTTTAATTTTTTAATGCTTTTTTAACGGCACTTTTAAGCTGATTGGCATAAACATTAGATGCGATGATGATACCCTTTTGATTGACTAAAAAATAGGTGGGTATGGCTGGTACCTGATAGACTCTCACCAACTTTCGGTCTTCGTCCCAAACATTCACCCAAGGAATCTTATATTTTTCAATGGCTGCACGCCATTTTTCTTCCTTGATGTCATTACTGATTCCAATTACATTTACTTCTGTACGGTCATATTTGTTATACAACGGGATCATCGTATTGTCCAAGGATTTTATACAAGGACCGCACCAACTGGCCCAAAAATTAACAATGGTCACCTTACTTTGACTGGTTTCTAGTTGTGCCCTTAACCCGTCATAACTCATTAAGTCAAAGTTGGGTGCTTGTGTATTTTCTCGCAGTTGAGCGTGTGCTGAGAAACTCAACATGTAGCAGGTAAGCAGTAGGTATAATAACTTCATAGACTTTAGTTTTGGGCAATGATAGGTGTTTTTTTTGCAAAAAAAGATTTCCAAGAAGCAGGGAACTATTGTTTTTTATTTCATTCAATGAGACTTTATATCAAAGAGTGACTAACCCAATTTGATATCCTGTTGAATGAAGGGTTGTTTGTATAATCTTTGACCACTGGCTTGATAAATGGCATTGGCCAATGCTCCAGAAATTGGAGGTAGGGTAGGTTCCCCAAGTCCAGTGGGATCAATCCCATTGTCAACAAAAAACACTTCTATTTCTGAAGGTGCTTGATGGTGTCGAATCATACTGTAGGTATCAAAGTTTTTTTGTATTGTGCTACCTTTATCAAAAGTTAAATTACTGTACACGGCATGTCCAATACCATCGATGATGCCTCCCTCAGCTTGATTGACGGCTCCTTCAGGGTTGATGACAATACCACAGTCAATGGCACACCAAACTTTCATAATTTTATGTTTACCGTTTATCAATACCATATCAAGGACTTGTGCAACATAAGTATTGTGACAAAAATACGCAGAAACACCTCTGTAAATGCCTTCGGTTTTGACTCCCCAATTAGATTTATCTCTGACGAGTTTTAGTACTTCTGCATATCTATGAGGATCATAATCATTATCAGTTCCGATGGGATTTTTGATAGCACGATCAAATAATTCTAATCTAAAATCAATAGGATCTTTTCCAGCAGCTTCTGCAACTTCATCTAAAAAAGATTGTTCCGCTCCTGCAATAAAATTGGACCTTGGGGCCCGCCAAGCACCGGTTGAGATGTTTGAATCAATACTCATCTTTTCAGCTAAGTAATTGGGTACTGCTCCAGCGGGAAATCGATTTTCATAAACAGGACTTTCATGAATGCCTGTACCACGGATTGAAAATCCAATGAGCTCATTTTTTTTATCTAGCGCAGCTCTATATTTTACTTTATAGGCAGGTCGGTAAACTCCCTGAGTCATGTCATCCTCTCTCGTGTAAATGAGTTTGATCGGTTTCCCCGTTTTATAGGATATTGTGGCAGCTTCTAATCCAAAATTTCCATACAATCGTCGTCCAAATCCACCTCCCATTCGGGTAAGCATGACCGTTATATTTTCAATGGGTATATCTAAAAGGTTGGAGATACTTTTCCCCATAGATTTAGGCGTTTGAATGGGTCCGATAAGTTCAGCTTTTTCTTTGCTTACCTCAGCAAAGAAGTTCATAGGCTCCATGGTATTATGGGCAAGAAAAGGTGCACTAAAGGTCTTTTCAATAACTTGAGATGCATTTTTGAAAGTTTGTTCTGGATTTCCGTCTTTTCGTGCCCATTGTTTAACTCCCGTTTGGAGAGATTGTTCGAGTTTGAATTCGTGGTCTTGACTATTTTCAGCAGGAGAATCCCATTCCCATTCCACTATTAGCCCCTTTTTGGCTTTCATGACCTGCCAAGTAGTGTCACCCACAATAGCAATGACCTCAGTGAAGGCATTGACATTTGACCATACTGCTTCTTTGGGGGCGGTATTAATGACCAATACATCAGAGATGCCTGGCATTGATTTGATTACCTCTTCATTGAAACTTTTCAATTTCATGCCAAAGGCAGGTGAATGCTCAATCATTGAGATTTTCATGCCCTCCCTTTTGAAGTCTAAGCCAAAAATGGGTGCGCCCGAAATGATTTTTTTTCCATCCACGTTTTTCGTCGGTTGCCCTATGATTTTAAAATCTTTTGGATCCTTTAATTCAACTTTTTCTGGGACTTTAAGTGTACTGGCTATTGCTGCCATTTGACCATAGCTCATGGTTCTATTGGATTCATCGTGTTTGATGACACCTTCCTTGGTAGAAAGGCTAGATACAGTTACCTTCCATTCCTTAGCTGCAGCTTCCATGAGCATATGTCTTGCCGTAGCGCCCGCCATTCTTAAGCCTTGCCATCCGCGTCGAATAGATTGGCTTCCTCCTGCAATTTGCCTCTCATATTTGTGCGTATCTAAAGCTGCCTGCTCCACAACGACATTTTTCCAGGCTACGTCCAATTCTTCGGCCACCACCATAGGCATAGATGTTTTAATATTTTGACCAATTTCTGGATTTGGTGAAAATATGGTTACCAATCCATTTTCTCCAATTTTAATGAAGGCATTGATATCAAACCATGATTCAGGCATGGAAAGAGCCTGCTCTTTGGTAGGGTTACAACTGGCAAGCCAGCTAAAACCAAGCATCATGCCACCACTCGAGGCTGCAGAAACTTTTAAAAAGGATCTTCTATTGTATTTTGTTTTAACAAGTGTCATTCTATGCAATGTTTAAGTGAGTTGTGCAGCTGCGGTTTTGATTGCAGTTTTTATTCTTGTATAGGTACCACATCGGCAAATGTTACCCGTCATGGCACGATTTATTTCTTTATCGGATGGACTTGGATTGGATTTGAGTAGGGCTGTAGCGTTCATAATCTGTCCGGATTGACAATAGCCGCATTGGGCCACATCATGAGCCAACCAAGCCTCTTTCACTATATTTTCCAGGGTTGAGGTTGATTTTGAAACGCCTTCAATAGTAGTAATTGCTTGATCACCTACCGTACTCACAGCTACAGAGCAGGACCTAATGGCGGAACCATTTAAATGAACCGTACAGGCACCGCATTGAGCAATTCCACAACCATATTTGGTTCCTACCAAATCTAGGTGATCCCGCAATACCCATAAAATAGGGGTATCGGGATCGGCATCAATTTTTTTTATCTTTCCATTGATATTGAGATTAAATTCAGCCATAATTTATCTTATTAATATTTTCTATGAAATCAATATAATAAGGAATGATCTTAGATCAAAGAACATGTTGAAGAATGGGTTTCCTTTTTATAAGGTCTTTATTCGCAGTTTCATTTTTTAATTAAATAATCTCACAGGACGAAGTTTATCCATAATGATTTATTTTTATAATTAAATTTTAATTGAAAGTCATGTTAAAGGTTAAGCTGAAAAGGTTATGGATTGGTAGGGAAAAAAAAGGGAGTTCCTTTTTCGCAATTTTAATATTTCTTTTTTTTGGAGGTTTGGGTTTGAGCGGCTGCATCACTTCTGATAAATTAGTGATCACTAAAGGGACGCGAATTTCTTTAATAGGTAACAATTTAGGTGCTCGAATGATGCACTATGGATTTTTTGAAACGGAAGTACAGCTCAAGTTTCCTGATCATCTTTTAGTCATTAGAAATTTATGCGATGGAGGAAATACGCCTGGCTTTAGACCTCATTCAGGTAGAAACGAGCCATGGGCTTTTCCGGGTGCTGCCCAATTTCAGAATGACCTGGCTCAAAATTCGGGTAGTGAAGGGCATTTTGAAACCCCAGATCAGTGGCTGGATAGGTTGGATACTGATTTGATTATAAGTTTTTTTGGTTTCAATGAATCCTTTGAGGATTCAGCAGGCTTAGCCCTTTTCATCGATGAATTGCACGCCTTTATCACCCATACCCAAGTACAAAAATACAATGGCTTTCATGCGCCGGAGTTGGTACTGGTATCTCCCATTGCTTTTCAAGATCTATCAAAAATGGAAGATCTACCTGATGGAATTGAAATTAATAGGAGGTTGAAAATGTATACCCATGCCATGGCTCAAGTTGCTCTAGAAGAAAAAATACCTTTTATTGATGTTTTTACGCCGAGTACCAAATGGTTTTCAGATAAAAAATTGACCATTGATGGTATGCAACTCAATGAAGAGGGCTATCGCATATTTTCCTCATTCTTATCCAATGCACTATTTCAGGAAGGTAAAAAACATGATGAGACCGCCTTTGAGGGAGTAAGAGCTCGCGTGATAGATAAAAATTGGTTTTGGCAGAATGATTTTAAAATACCTAACGGCGTGCATGTCTTTGGTAGGAGGTATGATCCTTTCGGTTCAGACAATTATCCTGATGAGCTAAAAAAAATCAGAGAACTTACCCAAATTAGAGATACAGCTATTTGGAGCTTTATGCAAAATAGCCCTTATGATGTGGTCCTTGCGGATGGCCAAACGCAAGAACTGGCTATTGTTGAAACTAATTACAGGAATAAAGAGGAGATTACTTATTTATATGGAGAGGAGGCCCTCGCTACGCTCACGGTACCCGAGGGATATGAAATCGAACTTTTCGCCTCCGAAGAAACCTTTCCAGATTTAGCCAATCCAGTGCAGCTTTCATTTGACGATAAGGGTCGCTTGTGGGTTGCGACTATGCCAAGTTACCCACATTATAAACCGGGAGATCCCAAGCCCAATGATAAATTACTTATTCTAGAGGATACCAATGAGGATGGAAAGGCAGATCAGCAGACGATATTTGCAGACGGATTACATTTGCCCATAGGATTTGAACTGGCTAGCGAAGGCGTGTACATCTCACAGGGCAATCATTTAAAATTATATAAAGATGTGGATGGTGATGATCAAGCGGATGAAGTAGAAATTCTATTAAGTGGTTTTGACGATCATGATACCCATCATGCCATCAGTGCTTTTACTGTAGATCCATCAGGAGCTATTTATATGGGGGAGGGCGTCTTTTTGCATACCAATGTGGAGACACCTTACGGACCCGTAAGGGCAACCAACGGCGGTTTTTACAGATACAGTCCGCAACAATATAAATTAGAGCGTACCGCGCAATTGTCCATTCCCAATCCATGGGGTATTGCATTTGATGCATGGGGCCAGAACTTTTTCTGTGATACATCGGGTCCAGATGTACGGTGGATGATGCCGGGATCTATTAAGCCAACATATGGGATTTCATCACCAAAATCAAAGAACTTGATAGAGGAAGCCCATAGGGTGAGGCCCACCTCAGGTTTAGAATTTGTATCCAGCCGTCATTTCCCAGAGCAGGTCCAAGGAGATTTACTGATCAATAATACTATTGGATTTTTAGGGACTAAACAACATAAGTTCATCGGGAAGGGTACGGGCTATGAAGCGAAGCATCGACAGGATTTAATTGTAGGGACCGATCCAAATTTCAGGCCGGTTGATATGGAGTTTGCTCCAGATGGTTCTTTATTTGTCGTGGATTGGCACAATGTTTTGGTTGGACACATGCAACACAATGCACGTGATCCTTTGAGAGATCATGTGCATGGGCGTATTTACCGCGTAACTTATCCTTCCAGACCTCTAGTGGTGCCCGCAGTCATAAATGGAGCGAGCACAGAGAGGCTGCTGGATAATTTGAAATTACCCGAATACAGAACACGCTATCGCAGTCGTCGGGCGCTCAGAGGCAAAGAGACCGAGTTGGTATCCGAGGCTTTGAAGGTTTGGGTAGCTAATTTAGATCCAAATGATCAATTATATGATCATCATTTATTGGAAGCATTGTGGGTGAGTTGGGGAAACAATCAAATTGATCTGGATCTCTTTGAAGAAGTATTTTATTCAGAAAATTACAGGTTGAGAGCTGCCGCTGTTCGAGTGATGCGTTATATGGAAGTTCAAATTCCTCAAAGTGAAGAATGGTTAATAGAAGCAGGATCGGATGTCCATGGTCAGGTGCGTTTGGAAGCCCTTGTGGCTGCTTCTTGGTTTGACGAGGAAGTGGCTCAAAAAGTTCTCTCGGCTGTTGCATCCTTGCCATTGGATGATTGGATGAGAGCTAGTTACAATGCCATTGTCAGCAATTTTGGGATTTCGGGAGTTTCTGAAATGTATGAGCAAAGTAAACCCAGAGAAAAACGCATGGTGGATCTTGAGGGGCCTGATCTTGAATTGTATCATTTAGGTAAAACCATTTATGCGAAGGAAGGTTATTGTGCAACTTGCCATCAAGTTGATGGAAAGGGAATTAAGTCTGCTGGATTCCCACCTCTAAAAGAGACTCAATGGGTGCTTGGAGACGAGGAAAGGTTAATTAAAATCACATTGAATGGCCTCATGGGTAAAATGAAAGTAATGGGAAAATCCTACAATGGAAAAGTACCTATGATGGCTTTTGGTAGTTTACTCAATGATCGAGAAATTGCTGGGGTACTCACCTATGTACGCAATAGTTTTGGTAACAAAGCAGCAGCGATTTCGTCTGAAAAAGTAAAGCAGGTCAGAGCGGAGACTCAGAATAAAAAGGGCTATTATTTGGTTGAAGAATTGAAGTAAAACCTTTTTAATCTGTATCCAATACATGATTAAAAATGACTGTAGATCGAATTAATTCACATATGGGATTTTTAAAATATATTTTTTTAGTGCTATATCTTTATGGTGCTCAGTTAACGGCTCAAATCTTAACTGATGAGGCGCAACTATTAACCAACTTGTCCTACAGGCAAGGAACAGATGATGCGTATACTCTTGAAAGATGTGTTTTAGATATTTATCTACCTGAAACGACAGATTTCGCTACGGTAGTTTGGTTCCATGGAGGAGGGTTGAAGTTTGGAAATAAATTTATTCCTGAAGGCTTAAAAAAACAAGGAATAGCGGTAGTCGCCGTGAATTATCGGTTGTATCCCAAAGTAAAATCACCCATGTATATTGATGATGCGGCGGCGGCGGTTGCTTGGGTTTTTAAAAATATAGCTTCTTATGGAGGAGATCCCAATTTAATTTTTGTTGCTGGGCATTCGGCAGGAGGATATTTGACTAGTATGCTGGGATTGGACAAAAGTTATCTCAATACCTATGGCATAGATGCGGATGCCATTGCAGGATTGATTCCTTACAGTGGACATACCATCACTCATTTTACCGTCAGATCAGAGCGTGAGCTGAAATGGGACGATGTTCGGGTTGATCACATGGCACCTTTAGCACATATCAGGAAAGATGCACCGCCGATCATCTTAATTACAGGAGATCGTGAATTGGAGCTGTACGGTAGATATGAAGAAAACGCCTATTTCTGGAGAATGCTTAAAAGTATAGGCCATCCCTATGTTGAATTATATGAGTTAGAGGGTTACAATCACGGTGATATGGCAGTACCAGCCCATCATATTTTATTAAAAACCATATCCAAAATTTCGAGTGAAATCACTTCAAGATAAGTCTATTAGATTTTTGTTGGGATCAATCTTGTCAAGAAATAATTTCTAACGGCGGAGTCGTTTTCCAATTTCCCCGTGTGAAATCAGGAAAGCTTTGGGGGGTACCGCCCGCCACCACCGATTTTTCACTTAAAGGACCAACGGCACTCCATAAACAGCCCTCATATACATTTTGATCCAATGGGAGCCCTTGTTGTAAGCATTCAATGATTCTAAAATCTAATATGCCATCCATGCCGCCATGACCTGAATCCTTGGCCAGAGCATTCATTCTTTTATAAAGGGGATGATCATATTTCTCATAAATTTTTACCAGTTCATCTCCCTGTGCCCAGCTATGAGCATCAGTGTTAACGCCTTCAACGCCTCCTTCGAGGGCGATACGTGGGGGATAGTCTGCCAAACAACCAAGCGTACCTTGAATTAAATTAAGTCTTGTGTAAGGTCTGGGGCTGGTTTCATCCCATTGAATCATGATGGTACGCCCCATGTTTGTTTTGATTATGGAGGTATTCATGTCTCCCCCTGCATATTTTAATTGGTTCCATTTGTGATCTGCAGGATAATTCTTTTTCGCGTAATTTTGACGACCCATGGCTGGCGTAGAATAGGAGACGAGTGTATTGAAAATATCTTGGGTTCGACCAATACTCATGTATTGCGCTATAGGCCCCAATCCATGCGTAGGATAAAGATTACCGTTTCTTTTGGCGTATTGATGGGTCCTCCAAGACCCTGTCCCACGATCTTGCTCTTCCATCTGAAATCTTAAATCATGGATGTAAGCCGCTTCTCCATGGAGTAATTCTCCAATCACGCCCTGACGACACATATTGAGGTACAATAATTCTTCTCGACCATAATTAACATTCTCCATCATCATACAGTGCTTTTGGGTACGCTCTGAGGTATCAACTATTTGCCACATTTCTGCTAAAGTCAGGGCCAGGGGTACTTCAACAAAAGCATGAGCCCCCTGATTCATAGATTCAATGGCCATGGGAGCATGATTGGACCAATTTGTTGCTATAAAAACCATATCCGGTTTCACTTCGGTAAGCATGGTAAGCCACTTATTTTCATCTCCATAATAGGTAGTTATATTTTTGTGACGTTGTCCTTTACCTATTTTCCTTATCTCCTCGGCCCATTTTTTTACCAAATCTTCGTAGAGGTCGCTGATGGCTACAATCTCGGTTCCCGGTAGACCCGCGGCAAATTTGAGATGCTCAGGTCCACGAGCACCCACTCCAATGATGGCAATACGAATATTGGGAAGTTTGGGTGCGGCAAAACTTCCCATGTATTTAGATTGAGCTGCGCGATCATTAGACAAATCTGAAACATCTGCTTTTATGGTGTTGGCAGTTACTAACGCGGCGGCAGAGAGCGAGGATTTCTGTAAAAATTTGCGTCGACTTAAATCTTTCATAAAAAAATGAATTAGTAATCAATTTAACTTTGTAAGGATCAAATATTCACTTGATCGAATAATTTAAAAAGAGCGGTCATATTTATTTTATGAGCGGTATGATAATTTGGGTTTTTTTGGTTCATTTCTATGATTTATTTCTATTTTGAGGCTTTCAACTGATCAGTAATGGTATGGCCTATTATCATTTGGTTTTCAATAGGCCTTATTATTTACAAAACAATAATTCATTTAAATTTGGACTTTCATAGTAAATGGTATTAATTCTGTGCTTGCACATGAAAGATTCAGAAACTTTTACTCAATCCGTTTTCCATAAACTCCCCATTCCAATTGCGGAAACAGATCTCCCCGAAAAGTTCACTTTTCCTTTTTCATACCAACCGCATCTAGTGGCATTAAGCGCTGTCAAAGCCTTACAGACCTATTTGAATGAGCAAAAAAAATGGACCCATGACTTTGGAGATCAGACCGATGAATCTGGTGAAATCTGTGGTAAGATGTTTGGTATTTTGGTGGTACAGAATAAGCGAAAAGAGCTGGGTTACTTGGCCGCATTTTCCGGGAAACTTGCTGAAAAGAATTATTTAGAGGGTTTCGTGGGTCCAATTTATGATAGATTGGCCGATGATGGTTTTTTTAAAGAAGAGGAGGCATCCATTATAGCGATTAATGACCAAATTAAAGCCATCGAGTATGATCCTCAGTATCAGGATTTATTATCTGAGTATAATACTAAAAGAGATAAAAGCAATAAGGAAATGCAAGTAAGCCTGATGAATAAAAAGGAGGCTAAGCACATTAGGCAACTTAAAAGAGAGGCGGCAATGAAAGACTTAAGCGGTGATCGCCTTGAGAATTTGTTGCAACAAATGAGCAAAGAGAGTCAGGACTTGCATTTTCAACATAAAAGGAAGCTACAAGCCTGGCGGGAAGTATTAAGAGCTGCAGAAGTCCGTTTGGCTTTTTATCAAAAAAAAATCAATGAATTAAAGGAAAGAAGGAAGAGTAAGTCAGCGGTACTTCAGCAGCAACTATTTGATCAATATCAATTTCTGAATCAACAAAAAGAGAGGAAAGGATTAACCACCTTGTTCAAGCATACCAAACAGCAAAGGCCACCTGCAGGTGCTGGAGACTGTGCTGCTCCAAAGCTATTGCAGCATGCTTTTCTCAATGACTTAAAACCTGTGGCTTTAGCGGAGTTTTGGTGGGGACAATCACCTAAACTTGAATTGCGTCGCCATGGATATTTTTATCCTGCTTGCCTTGGTAAATGCAAGCCTATTTTAATTCATATGTTGGCAGGTATGCGTATTGATGAGAATCCCGCCTATCATGAGGCGTTAAAGACAAAAGGGTTGGATATAATCTATGAATCAGTGGATTATTTGGTTATCAATAAGCCCAATGGTTTGTTATCGGTATCAGGAAAATACGTATTGGATTCCGTAGCCAGCAGGGTCAAGGCCACATTCCCAAAGGCTACAGGCCCTATGATGGTACATCGATTGGACCGCGAAACTTCTGGATTGATGGTGGTGGCCAAGACTCTAGCAGCTTATCTTGATTTTCAAAATCAGTTTTTAAATAAGACTATTAAAAAAGAATACATTGCCATCTTAAATGGTATTCCAGAATACAAAGCCCCATCGATCAAATTGCCATTGAGACCTGATTACCATCAACGTCCACGTCAAATGGTTTGTTATCATGAGGGTAAATTGGCCGAAACGTATTGGTCGATCCTAGAAATTAAAGCATCCAAAGCGCGGGTATTATTTAAACCTATTACCGGGAGGACTCACCAGCTTAGAGTACATTCAGCCCATCCTCAAGGTCTAAATATGCCCATTGAGGGAGACGAATTGTATGGCTTGAAGTCGGATAGATTGAAGCTGCATGCCGCTGCCCTCACTTTTAAGGATCCTACCAATGGCAAGTCAATGGAATTTCATTTAGATCCGGATTTTTAAGGGACTGATCAAAAATAGCTTAGATTAAATGTCTGGGGACAAGTTGACACCCTTAATTGCCTAGTTCATTCTATTGCTTTAGGAGCAATAATTTCTATATATAAATTTTAAAGTAGTTATTGATGAGTAAGCAAATCAAATCACTTATCGCAAAACTTTAATCTTATTACTTAAACCAAAATTTTTTACTAGATGAATATTACTTTGACTATAAACTTCTGCTTGATTTTAAAGATCGCTCTATTTTTAACAACTGCTTGTGATGAGAATGAATCTGTTCTGAATCTCCGCTGATATTTACATAGATAGATATTCCAGAGGTTTATTTAATATCTAACAATACAAGGGCAGATATAGATGAGATAGAAATACATGAAGTGGATATTTTGATAAATAATAATGCGAGCGGCAAAATAAAAAGATTAATACAATTTATTTTACCTGAGAGGGGAGGAGATTAATTACATAGTTTAGCCCTCACACAAAATATCTTGGAAGAATCAAATTTAGGTGCTGATTTTATAGAAATAAACTTTAAAAAAATAGATGAAAAGTATTATTTCAGCTCAGCAAATCGACTACATCATGGATATCAATCAGATTTGGTTAATTGGCAATCGCCTAGATACGATTTGCTAGATCGAAACAGTATAAATACAAATTCTTTCATCAATTTCAGTGAGCTACAAGTACAGTTTTTAAATGATTTAATTACGTTCGAAATAGATTATTTTGATAAGGATAACTTTATCGTGTATCCTCGATGGGTAGAAAAAAAATGAAGGAGAAAGGCTATTTGCTTAAACAATCTACCAATAATCTGAGAACGATATTTTCTAATTTCAAATCTTTTGTGATTAAAAATGTTCCTACATAAATACAATTATTATAATATGAGCGATCATTTTGAATAGATTTATTAGTTTGCTATAAAAAGCGTATCATTTTAAAAAAGAGTTATGATATGCCTTATCTTAAGATTCAATTATTGAAGAGTATTCAATGAATTCCATTCATATTTCTTATCTCTATACCTATTTATTGAAGTCAGGTAAACCTCGATCCCTTGATCATGCTCAAATCATTACAACGGGCTTAGTGGGTGATCGTGACTTTGCCGTGATTGATGAAGATGGTCGTATGTTGACGGCAAGAGAGTGCCCTATGCTGCTAGAAGTTGAAGCGAAAATTGCTGATGACATGATTCACTTCAAATGTAAAGATGAGGTTATTTCTGTACCGCGAAAAACCGTATCTTCAAAAAAGAGAACGGGTATTTTATTTGGTCAATCGGTGGGAGGTTCAGAGTTAGATAAGCGCATCCAAAAATGGTTTTCCAAACGCATGGGTATGAGCTGTCATGTAGTTGAAATCAATGCAGTCTACATGCGGCAAATGGAGGATCAATTTATTGATATAACCTATACAGATGCCGCCCCGATTCTACTCACCTCCGAGGCTTCTTTGCGAGACTTAAATAATCGAATGACCTTACCAGTAGGGATGAATCGATTTCGTCCAAATATAGTTGTAAATGGAGGTAACCCATTTGAAGAAGATGACTGGAAATCACTAACAATAGGGACTTGTGAATTTGAAATTAGTCATCATTGCCCACGATGTGCACTCACCACTATTGACCCCAGTCATCCAAAAAAAGGGATCTCAAAAGAACCCTTAAAAACCTTATCTACTTTTCGGAAATCAGGCAATAAGGTGAATTTTGGGGTCTATTTGATTCCAAAAAAAATGGGAATCATTCGATTAGATGATGAGGTAATTCCGAGATGATAATAATCAAAAGTGAATATATCATAGGTCTTTTATTTATCTAAATTGATACTTTAATTAAATATGATAATATACTGAAATACAATTGATTATATATGTTTATTAAATCATTTTAGATTAAGTGATTTCAAAGAGATAAAGGTATAACAAAGAGGAAAATTGCCTTAAAAAAGCATTGAGGTCTGGATTGCTCTCAGAGACCGATACAATAAATAATGGTGCTCTGATATGCCTACTCCTTCGATGATGTGGAATCATTATTTTAAAACTTAGGTAAGTACCAGATCACTCTAAGGATGGGAGAGTAAATTCGATAGCAATGGCTTAATTATCAAGGTCAATTAACAGCCATTTTTATTACAACTTTAGCAAATAGATTGGGAAAGAAACGCTTTAGATAAATACCTGCTACTTCTTTAAATCCTCCGATATATACTTCGTTTTTATTTTGTTCTATTGCTTTAATGATTTTGCTCGCACACCTTTGAGGACTCATCCCATTGTCTTGTGCTTTATCCATAGTATTATGTTTGCTACCATCTCCCATCAATGCATTAAAACTTATTTTGGTTTTGATATAGCCTGGACAAATCAATGACACATGTATATTATCTTTTTCGTGCTCAGCTCTTAGGGCATCAAAAAAACCATGTAATGCATGTTTAGAGCCAGCATAAGCAGACCTTAATGGTGTGCTGATGATGCCAGTAACGGAGGTGATGATGACATGATGCCCTTGCTTACGAGTCACCATGGAAGGAAGTAAAAATTTAGAAAGGGCAACGGTTCCAAAATAGTTGACTTCCATAATTCGGCGATCCACGGCTAAAGAAGTGTTCATCACTTTATCTCGCTGACTGATTCCTCCACAATGAATGATGACGTCAATGGGTCCCATCAAAGTTAATGCATGTTTGCATTTTTCTTCAAGTGTTTCAGCTTCAGAGAGATCTAGTGTTAAGAGGTGTACCTCGCTCTTTTGTGTACAAGCATTTTTCACTCGCTCCAGTTCATTTGCTCTTCGTGCTGACAGTATTAGTTTTGCACCCAATTGGTGCAGTTGGTAAACCAATGCTTCACCAATGCCAGAGGACGCTCCGGTGACCCAAATTATCTTTTTACCTATTTTCGTCATGATTTTAATCTTCAATACTCGACCGAATTCAAATATAGAAGGTAGATTTTTCTTGAGCATCAAAATCACTAATTAATATCAAGAGATCTCCTGATCATAGAAATTTTATTATGTAATTTTTATTTAAAAATTTGCTTGACATAGAGTGAGGAATGTTTGACATTTATTTATTAGATTGATTACTTTAAAAAAAAATTAACCACCAGCTTATCGCTAACTATTGAATACTGATCAAACCTTATTTCTAAAAAAAAGATTCGAAGAGGCCGGACATAAGATAAGTTTGTATTCGGAGGAAGTCTTGTCTGCTGATATATTGGAGTCATTAGGAAAATGTCTCAAAAGAGAAATTGCTTGTGATATTTTCGTGTCAAAACGGGGACTTGAAAAAATGGAATCAGATGCTTTTTTATTAATCCATTTGTTAAAATTAAAAAAATTAGGAGCATCCATATATTTATCAGAAAACGGGAAATCGTCGAACAAAATATTATATTTAAAAGATTATGAAATTATTTATATCCTTACTGAGCGATATCAAGGTTTCGCGGTATTTTATTCAAGAGACAAAGAATTTGATGAATATCTTAACCATTTTACCTCAAAAGAACCTGAGTACCGTTTAGAACCAGATGATATTACGATTGAATTTCTCATTGAAAGTAATACAGTACTTGAGCGTACAGCTACCAAAATTTTTTGGGAAGTTACCAATGCGACTCATGTTACCATTGATGGTATTGGTGAAGTAGCGTGTTCCGGACAAAAAACCATTACTTTCCTCAACGATACCATCTTAAAGTTGAAAGCGACTCATGGGAATCAAAAAAAGCTTAAATCAGTTAAGGTAAAGACCATTAGCGAATTTAAAATTAGATATGAGGTACAATTCCGAAACCCATCTTCTAATGAGTTTGTGTCAATGGAGGAGTCACAATATAAAGGTGTTTTTGGTATCGCCAAGGGGTATGATGTTCGGTTGACTTGGGAGGTTGCGCATGCAGATACAGTAAACGTAAAGCCTTTTGGATTTTATGAAAATCAAGGGTCGCATATTTTCAACTCGGATGGATCTATAGAAATCAATATTGAAGCTAAATTTAGAGGGGAAAGTAAAAATCAGAAAATATTAATTTATTCATTTCCAACACCGGTTTTTGAAAGAAAATTCATTAATCTTAATCCAAATATTTTGATATCATTGGAGATTAATATTGATGATCTTAGAAACAAAGCCTTACATTATTTAAAAGGCAGCGATAACAATCAATTCAGAGATTATATGGATGAGATGGATAACAAATATAGATCACTCAAATCCACTCTTTTACAAAAGATGGGAAGGACTGATTTTAACAAATTTTATGAACAGCATTCCATTCCAAAACTTTTCAAAAAAAGAAAATCTATTTTATTAAACTACTTTAAATCGGACCCTAAAATTATTGATAATATAGAATCAACACGGGATTATTATGAGTGAGCAAAAGCATACATATGGATTTATATTAAGATTCTTTTTATTTTGTTCAGCGGCAGACATAGACCTATTGGACAAATGTCCGAAGTCTGAGGTGAACAAATACACAGGAGTAGGTGCTACCGTTTTTTTTACAGGCATTTTGGCCTGCTTTTCTGGAGGCTATGCACTCTTCACTGCTTTTAATTCATTGGGTTTATCCATTATGCTGGGGATTTTTTGGGGCTCATTGGTATTCAATCTAGATAGGTTTTTAGTTTCAACTATCAAGAAATCTAAAGGGAAACTTCAAGAATTCGCTCAAATAACACCAAGGCTTTTATTAGCCATATTATTATCTCTAGTAATATCCGTTCCCTTGGAACTCAAGATATTTGAACAAGAAATCAATGAAAGTATTTACTATGCAGGGGCCAATAAAATTGATAAATTAACGACTCTTTTTGATGGTAGAGTAGCTCTAAAGCAGCAACGAATCGACTCTCTAAACCTAAGTATTTTAGCTAAATTCGAAATTAGAGAAGAATATTATCGGCAATATGTATGTGAATGTGATGGCACCTGCGGAACCGGTCGAAGAGGTCGGGGTACGGAGTGTGAACGCAAAGAGAATAAATACTTGCAGAGTCAAAAGGAATATGATCAAGCTAAGTTAACCAATGAAGCCAACATTATTTTACTTAATCAAGAAAAACAACGTTTATTGGATGAGTTTGAACTTGAAAAAGAGGGATTACTGCAATCTTTCGCTGACGGATTATTGGTGCGATTAGAGTCTCTGAGGGTACTACCTTTTGGACCTCAATTGGCCATTATTTTACTGTTACTAGCTATTGAAATTGCACCTATTTTAGTAAAATTACTTTCTCCTTATGGACCCTATGATCATCTTTTAAAAACGATAGAATACGATTTTGAAATAGATGAAATCACTGCTGTAAATATGAGAAATCAACAACTCAACAATAAGCTTACCATTATGGCAAGTATTGAACAAGACAAGGTCGAACAGGAGCTTAAAAATAACGAAGGCTCTATGAAGTTGATTGGAGAGGCACATCTTGAAATAGTGAAGGCGCAATTAGAAGTTTGGGTAGATGAGGAGAAAGAAAAAATAAGAAGAGATGTCCAAAAGAGAATGGAAAAATTAGATTAACAATGGGTTCAAGAAAAGTAATTATTTTATTTTTTTTAGTAAGGATTTTTATTTTTCCTTCTTCAGCTCAAATGAGAAATGAGATTACTCGAGCATCTAACCAGTCCATGCAACTAGATAGAAAGTTTATTAAAAAATCACATTTGATATTAGAAAAGTTTGATCACTTAACTTTTGAAACCCATACATCTAAAAAAATAAATTTTAGGGTTGTTTCTCCTTCGGGAACAATTGTTCATGAATCTGTGATTAAAAAAACCAAAATGACTTGGCAGTTTGATGCCATTGATAGCGGAGACTATTCGATAGAGGTGGAAAATTTATCTTTTTTGTTCAAGACTAAAGTAGATCAGATTATTACACTCAATAGGTTTCCTTTTCAAATAGGTGCGGCAAAAGATTCTATTCCCTTTTCGCAAGCCGTTGCCCGTACCAATCCTATTGAATCAGAGGGTTTTTTCCAAATCACTAGATTCAATGATAAAAATTTAATGATAGGTCCCTTTGACAAAGGAGATACCTTACTTTTTACCATGAATAGGGTAACCAAGAAATCACCCTCAATTGAAATTGTTAATGGAGCGAAAGAACTTTTGTTTGCCAATAGAAAATCTAAAAAAGCAGTACAAGCCATAATTCCAGTTTTAAAAAAAGATTCCTTTCAAATAACCATGATTTCTAAGGCTTGGTTAGGACAAGAAAACAAATTTCGTATTGACCGGATTACTCCTCTCAAGTATGTCGTTGATACCAGTCTAATACCCAAGCCAATAATGTATGATACAATTCCTATTGATTTCTTAGATACCACGATATATTTAGGTGCGGTGCGAGATTATACAAATTCTAATTCAGAAAAATTCACTTTCAATTTTGAGGCAGATTCAACCATTGCTTTTTGGAGTATAGTTTTTGGAACGGGATCACAGTACGAGTCAGCTATGGTAGCATTGGATGAAAGTATAGTAACAGATAGCCTAGGAGACGAGGCATTATATACAGATGTTTTAAAAAATTATGTTTTAGGTGATCCATTGGATTTAGCATTTAAAAAAGATCAAACGCTAGTATCACTCCAAACAATCAACGGGCAAAACATTACCCTTGAGTCGAAATTGGCTCACTCAAGTCAAGATACTTCGGGCCTTATCTATGACAACGTTCTAATAGTTCCATCTTCACAAATAGCTTCGAACTTACAAATCAAATCAGGCATCAATTTTGCGCTGATGAATGACTTATGCTGTGAGCATTATTTGTATTTTAAGAATGAAGATAAAAATCTAGGAAAAAAAGTATACGTTAAAGTTTTGCTTTTTAGAATCAAATTAAATGATGATATTTGAAAGGCCATGAAATATTGAATTATAGATTTTAAAAATTAAGTTTTCCATAATGAATTTTAAAGGTAGCACTTTAGGTGTCATAGTAATCGTTTTGATGTTGCCTTTCTTGTCTCTCGGCCAGGATTTGCGTAAGCAAATCATGGGGGCACAGAGGAAGGTTATGAAAGAAGTCAAGCGAACCAATCGCGATGCCAAAAAGGTTAAGAAGATGTTTGGATCTAGTAAAAAAACGGTGGATTCCTCTAGCGATACGGCTGACATTATTACTTGGTCTAAGGCGCCCTACATACCTAACAGCGGGATGATTCATGACTATGAATACATCTATACTTTTTTTCATGCCCAGCAGGAATACAGTTTTAAAAATGATCGAAGTCTTAAATATATTGAGTGGGACTCTGTAGAAAATGTTTTCTATAATAACATTGGCGCTCATGACAGTATTGATACTAAATATGAGGTCATTGGTTGGCATCCCTATTGGATGGAAGATGCTTACAAATATTATAATTATGATTTATTAACCATGTTGTCGTTATACTCCTACGATATTGACCCGTTGACAGGTAAAAACAGAAATCCGTTGATGGTTAAGCAGGCGGTGGAAGATAGTGTGGCAAAGTTCATCAAGCAACAGAATCCAAACGTCAAAGTTTTATTATCAATTACCTCTTTTGGGTCAGAAAACAACGAGATGTTCTTGGCCAGTAGAGAGGCTCAAAATCAATTTATTGAGGAATTATTGTCAATCATGATAGATGGAAATTTTGATGGAATTGATGTTAATTTCGAACAAATACCAGCTCTTTATGGTGATTTTTTCAATTTTTTTATTAGAAAGCTCAGTACGCAATTACAAAATGGGGGTTATTCGCTGATTTTAGATGTACCTTATTTTAATGATAAAAACACCTTTAACTATTCTGAGTTAAAATACTTCGTTACCTATTTTAACATTATGGGATATGATTTCAGTGGTGAACATTCTGACTTCCCGGGATCTGTAGCCCCTCTCAATGCACTGACCAATCAGCCTAGTTTGGAAACCTGTGTCAATGATTTTTTGAATCTAGATATAAATGGTGGCCAGATCATTCTCTCTTTACCTTTATACGGTGTTACTTGGGACATAAAAGACATCAAGATAGGCCAAAGTACTTATTTGGAATCTTTACCCTATTATGAAATCATTTCAACTTATGACACCGAGTATAATCCCAATTTTGATCCAATCAGTGCAAGCTTTTTTTATTTGATGAATGATGCTGAGTCAAGTAAAATATGCTGGTTTGAAAATGAAACTAGTTTAGATATTAAATACGATTGGATTAAGTCGAAAAATCTAAGAGGAGTTGGTTTGTGGGCAATGGGATATAGTCAAGGATCAATTGATATTTGGCAAGGCATTTCGAAAAGTTTTGGAGTAGATTCTTTGGTAAAAATTGAGCCCATTAAGTCTAGCCTTTCAGGTCCGTATGGTTTGGCTTTGAGTATTCATAATAACAAAAAAATCATCGGTTTCGGTTTTTTGATTTTTGTAGGATTTTTGGTTGTTGGTTTTGTTTATGCATTGACCGATTGGCGCGTACGAGATGCACTTTTTGTGAATCAGTCCTTTCGGGTTATATATAGTATGATATTTATGATATTGAGTATCCTTGGTTTGCAATACTTCTTAATTGTAACTCCTCAATGGGCTGTTGTTTTGGGCGTTTTAGTGGGGAGTATAGGAGTGATTTTAATCAACATGTTTTTTAGTTATAATAGGAGAAAATTAAGATAAAAGCATGAAAATATTTGCAAGAGAATTTCTCTGGTTTATTACCGCCATAATTCTAGCGCTTCCTGTTGCTTATTTATTTATTGAATATATGTCGCTCACCCCGACGGGCAATCAATCAACAATACAAGAACAAACTTTTGAAATGGAGTTATTTATAACGGGAGGAATCATTGGAATCATTTTTACTTACATCATGCGCTTGGTCGTATGGGCCATCACCAAAACTATAATAGAGGAATAAAATGATTCATAACCTGCTGCCTGTAGTTTGTTCAGAACTCAATGATTATTTTAAATCAAGATATGGTGTAAGAGAAAATAGACTTGTACTTTCTAACTTAATTAACCAAGATGGTTCAGTTGCATTAGAAGGTTCCAATACAGTAGTTTGTTCACTAGTCAACGTTGAGGAAGAGACTACTTTAAAAGCTACGGCAGGCACGACCTCGTCAGGAGGTACTTTTGTCAAAAGTAGTCCAGATATTTATGTGAATTTAACTATTATTTTTTCGAGTTATTTTGTAGGAAAAAATTATGTAGAGGCTTTGAAGTTTTTGTCAGGAGTGATCTATTTTTTTCAAGGGAAGCCTGTTTTTACCAACGACAATACGCCAGGGCTTTCAGATAATGTTGAGAAGGCAGTATTTGATTTAACTTCGCTATCCTTTCATGATTTGAGTGCCGTATTTCAAATGATGGGCTCCAAGTATTTGCCTTCAGTCGTTTATCGTATCAGAATGCTGACTTTTGCCACAGACAATATGGAGGATACCATTCCATCGATTTCAGGAATTGGGATTATCCCTGAAGGGGACGAAGATGTTGCCAGTGGACCGCAGACCGCAGGTGGTCAAAGCGCTGCTGAAAAAGCCTTTAATAGTGAAAGAAAACGAGTAGTTGAGGCAGAGGAAAAGTTAGTAACCGATGATGCAGAAGGAATTGAGGATGATCCATTTGATCGTTCTAGAAGTCAAGCTAATCATTCCGCACCTGGTAAAAATAATGATGATAGATAAAGAATAATTAAATGGTTCAGTATCAAGTTCTTTTTGAGGTATCACTAAGCCATAAATATTATTCAGGACCTTTTGCCAAAGATTATGAAGTAATTATGACTGCTTCTTTGCAGGCAATGATGAAATCATATCAACTTATATTCAAAAAAAAAGCTGAGGGTTTCGCTATTTTAGGTAAGTCAGATCATTTGTTTTTGTTATCATCATCCAAAGAGGCCATCAAATTTAGATTCGGAATACAGTTAAAAAACAGGTATTTCGAAAACTTCAGCAAAATCAGACCCGCAGCGCCCTATATGAAATACATGTTTCGTAATGAGATTTATCAAAAAAATAAGAATGGGGAGTCAGAGAAACAAGAGATTAATTTACATGCTGGTAAATTGTTAAGCGATACTAATTATAATTTTTGTTTGTCAAGAAATTTTCAGCCCGCTAAAATTTGGGGAAATGAACTTACTATTTCTGATAGAAATAATAATTACTTCGAGGGGGAAATAGATGAAAACACCCAATTAGGACAAATATTAACGGATGATTATGGTTCATATCAAGTCAAGTCTTCTCAGTCAACAGAAGAAGATGAAATTTTTTATCTAGAACCTGAACTGAAAAAAAGTTGGGGTATTGTTGAGATTTCTTTGCAATCATCATCAGATACGCAGTTCGAGAAAGTGATAGGAACACATTTTAAAATAAATATAGATGCCAGGAAAGTATTTTGGACGTATTATTTTGTGTCTAATAATAACAATCACTTTAAAAATATTTCAGTTTATAAAGGAAAGGAGAAAATAGACTTTTCTGAGGTAGAACAAGTACTTCTGCCTAATAATCAAGGAGCGACAAAAATAACATCTCAAATTGCCATTTCATTATCAAGATTTTATGATGGGCCAAAAATATATGCTGAGTTAGAAGACATTGCATCTCAGGGATCAAAGGAAGTGGTGGGCATTAATAAAATATATTTACCTACACCAAATATTCAACGCATTAAAGCAGTAGCGGTGAATCAAGATATTCGATATTACGCTGAAATGTATGTTCAAAATGTATAAACTAGAAATTTCTATTTTTTTTTTTTACAGTCGTAGGTATTATCAAAAATTCAATCTAGATTTAAAGACCAAATTTTATTTTTCTATTAATCACCTTTTAAACTATTAAATTTATGGCACAAGTTTTGGCAACCGCCTGGCGTTTACATCGAAGAAAAAAGTGCATTTCCAAGTTCGGCGGTTCAAGTTGCAACTGCTGTGCCTGCTTTTGTGGGATATACCGAGAGAGCACTCAAAAACAATAAATCCATTATTAACAAACCAACGCGTCTCACGTCTTTAAGTGAATATCACCAGTTTTTTGGAGGGGCTCCAAAAACTACGTTTACCGTAGCTGCAGATGATGCGTCAGGTTTCTCTGTGGCGGTGGATGCGCCTACTAAATTCAATTTATATCGTTCTATGAGGCTCTTTTTTGCCAATGGAGGCAGCGTCTGTTACATTGTATCAGTAGGGGATTATTCTAGTGCTGTGAGTGCTAAGGATCTAAATGATGAGGCTGAAGAAAAAGGAATACCTACCTTACTGAAATCGCCTGAACCCACGATGCTCGTCATTCCGGATGCAGTACTACTCGAAGAAAATGATTGTGCCTCACTGCAGCAAGCGATGCTTATGCATTGTGGTAATGCTACGAAAAGTAGGGTAGCTATTCTTGATGTTTTCAATGGTGATCAGGAAAGATCTTATGATGAAAATGATATCATAACCAAATCAAGAGAAGGGCTCGGTAATAATTTTTTACAATGGGGAGCTTCTTACTATCCTTATGTCAACACAACCATTGTGCAAGGTGATGAAATTGATTTCTCCAATGTGAGTAATTTAGATGCATTAACACCTCTACTGGATGCAGAAGCAGATGCCATTTATGGAGATGATGCTCAAATAATTAAAGATGAAATTGCTAAATTAGTTGGGGAAAACGATGCGGTCAGTTTGAATCAAACTTTGATGGCCAAATTACCTTTGTACAAGGCAGTTATGGGAGAGATGAAAAATGAACTTAATGTTTTGCCTCCGAGCGGTGGCATGGCTGGAGTCATTTCAATGGTTGATGGTACGGTCGGCGTATTCCAATCACCTGCAAATGTTTCTATGGGATCTGTGGTAAGTCCAACGGTAAATTTAACATCCAAAGATCAAGAAGACTTAAATCTTCCTTTGACGGGAAAAGCGATTAATGCGATTCGTTCTTTTGCGGGTAAAGGAGTTTTAGTTTGGGGAGCAAGAACGCTAGACGGAAACAGTCAAGATTGGAGATATTTAAGTGTAAGAAGAACGGTTACCATGATCGAGCAATCATTAAAAATTGCTTCTGAAAGTTATGTATTCCAACCTAATGAGGTGAATACATGGGTAGCTATAAAAGGCACAATGTTTAACTTCCTGAGAGATCAATGGAAGCAAGGTGCGCTAGCAGGATCATCACCTGATGATGCATTTTCTGTAGATGTTGGTTTAGGATCTACCATGACAGCTACAGACATATTAGATGGAATTATGAGAATTACAGTAAAGCTAGCAGTTACAAGACCAGCTGAATTTATAGTAATTACCTTCCAGCAGCAAATGCAGAAGTCATAACCAAATAAAAACCTATTTAAATAAAAAAATATTAAAAACTAAAATAACAAAAAAATGGCTGGAGAAGTACAAGATAATATATGGCCCTTACCAAAATTTCATTTCAAACTAGAGGTAGATGATTTAGAGGCCAATTTTCAAGAAATCTCAGGAATGGACGCTGAAGTCGACGTGATTGAGTATCGTCATGGTGACAGTCCTGAATTTTCAACGATAAAAATGCCTGGTTTAAGAAAATCAAGCGATATATCTTTGAAGAAGGGCACCTTTACAGGTGATATCAAGATGTATGAGTGGTTCAATTCTATTGCTATGAATACAATAGAAAGAAAAACAGTAATTATATCACTGCTTAACGAGGCAGGAGAGGCTGAAATCGTTTGGACACTGACCAACGCCTTCCCAATGAAGGTTGTGGGTACTGATCTAAATTCTTCTAGTAGTGAAGTTGCTGTTGAAGAATTGGTTTTGGCTCATGAAGGGATTGAGTTTACAACACCTTAATAAATAATCTGCCTTAGACATAGACGCACCTAACTCAGCAGTTAGGTGCGTTTTAATTCATTATCTTTCAATAATTAAATGGCTTTAAATTATCATTCTAGTGGGCTGATCCAAGATAGTAATTGGCCGATGCCTGCTTTTTACTTTCAAGTTAAAATAGATGGAATTTCAGGAGCATTGGGATTTCAAAAAGTGTCAGGTTTAGAGGCAAAAACTAACTTTGTTGCTTATTCACATGGAAACACAAAGCAATCACATGATTATAACATAGCGGGGCGTACAGTTTATACAGATGCAACCCTTGAAAAAGGAATTTTCTCAGGTGATACAGATCTTTTTGAATGGTGGCGAAATAATCTAATTAAAGCTGTAAAAAGAAATGTTCAAATAGACTTGTTGAATGAAGATGGAGATGCAGAAATAACTTGGAAGTTAGAAAATGCTGTCCCTGTCCAAATGACATTCGCAGAGTTAGATTCTCAAAAAACGGGGGGGGCGGCAATAGAAAAATTAGTGGTCAAGTACAATAGTTTTGAGATCATATCTCTTTTCTAATTTTTGATAATTTGTAAATTTTCTCAAATTTATTTAATTTTTTTTTTAATAGGAATAAACAATAAATGAGTGACTTCAAAGAGCCTATATTAAGTTTTAGATTTTCTGTTGAAATCGCTAGTTTTCCGGGAGATGATACCAATTGGCAATCTGTAAAAGGTATTACAAAGTCTTTAGAAACAGAGCAGATATATTCGGGAGGAGATGCAAACAGTGCCTATCATTTGCCAAAACATACAATTTACGAAGACTTAGTCCTCGAACGCGGCTTCATTGGTACCAAAACAAATTTCTATACTTGGTGCCAAAAAATGATAGACAGCGGTGGAGACTTTTGGGTGAATGGTATTTCACCAAAAGAGATAAATGTAAAATTGAGAGACAGCTCGGATACACCATTGGCATCATGGAATTTTAAAAATGCGTATCCTATAAAAATAGAGATGTCTGAATTTAGGGCCGATAAAGATGCTATTGCAATAGAAATGATTACTTTAAAATATAGTTCATTTACAAGATTAATTTAACAATTGAAATCGATAGTAAATAATTGCTTTAAACTTAAATATCATCCGATATGGGAATCAAAGTGAATCAGTTTTCAATAATGGCAAAGGTTAATGATCAAAAGAAAAAGGAACATTTTGGAGATGAAACTGCATCTGAAGTTGAAACAAAGAAAGATTTAGGGATGGAAGAAGAACTCATTCAAAAATGTTTTGATAAAGTAGTAGAGTACCTTAAAAACGAGAAAGATAGATTTTAAAAATTATGGCAGTTGAGCTGTTGACTATAAAAGCCTACAAGTCCCCCAATTGCAGCTCATCTGAGTTAGTAGGTGACTTTTCTGTTCAACTAAATCCAACAGATTATAAAAAAAACTGGAAAACGGAAAGTGTTGATGTTAAATTGACAAGTGGTCTTACAGTGGTCATGGTCAAGCCTCCTGAACCTGAGACAATCACATTAACTTTTACATTGGATGACACAGGAGCCATACCAGGCAATGCCAATGTAGACAGCAGTATCAAAAAACTTAAATCGCTCTGTATCGATGTCAATTCAACTACACACACCACAAATTCCCTAAAACTAACATGGGGTGCTTTGCAATTAATTTGTAAAATGACTACCCTCGATGTGGAATACACCCTTTTTGACTCTGATGGATTTCCAATAAGGGCAGTGGTCAAAGCTACATTCAAGCAACATGTAGATTTGGGTCAGAAGTTAGCTAAGTTGAATTCACCAGATATGTCTCACCTTATAGAAGTTAAAGAAGGGGATAATTTACCGCTCATGTGTGAAGATATTTATGGTGATTCCAGTTTCTATTTACAAGTAGCCGCAGCCAATGATATTGTTGATTTTAGGAATTTAGTTCCCGGTCACAAAATTCTTTTTCCAAGACTAGAAAAATAATATGGTATCTCCGATCACGAGTAATATGGGTATTCCGAGCTGCTCAGTCATTGTAGGAGGAAAAGATGTAGGTGCTAAGTATGGTTTAAAGTCTGTTGTTGTAACCAAAGAGATTAATAAGGTTTCCAAAGCGAAAATAATTATTATGGATGGTGATCCGTCTGATGAAACTTTTGAGGCAAGTGCAAGTAAGGATTTTGACCCTGATAAAACCATTTCAATCAAAATGGGTTATGATCAAAAAGAGAAGGAAGTCTTTTCCGGTATAATCACTGGTCAGAGTTTGAAAGTCAGATTTAAGTCTTCAGAACTAGTACTCACTTGTATGGATAAAGCGTTTCAATTGTCTACAACTCGAAAGACGAGTAATTTCGTTAAAAAGAAAGATAGTGATGTTATTTCTGAAATAATTGGAGGTTATGGATTGTCTAAAACAGTTAGTGCGACAACCTTTAAACATCCAAATATAGTACAGTACAACTGTTCTGATTGGGATTTTATTTTAGCGCGAGCAGATGCTAATGCCATGGTGGTAATCAATGAAGGAGCTAAATTAAGTATCGGGGCACCAGTGGTAAGTGGGAGTGCCGTATTAGATATAAATTTTGGTCTTGAAATCATAGATTTTTCGGCAGAAATGGATGCAATAAACCAGCTAAGCTCGGTTGAATTTCAATCTTGGGATAGTCAAAAATTGAGTTTGGTGAAGTCAGTGGGAACCGAACCCTCTGTAAATGCTCATGGAGACCTTACTGGCAAAAAACTTTCTTCGGTTGGAAAAAGTCCGAAATTAGCTTTAAATACATCGGTTCCTGAAGACAGTGGCCTATTAAAGTCTTGGGCAAAGTCTCATTTACAGCATTCCAGATTATCCAAGATAAGAGGTTTTGCATCTTTTGTCGGTAACTCAGCACCATTAGTTGGGAAGTTAATCAAACTTGCAGGTTTTTCACCGCATTTTAATGGTTTGGCTTATCTTACTAAAGTTGTCCATACCTTTGAAGATGGATTTTGGAAAACTGAAACCGGATTCGGATTACAACCTAAAACATTTACGGATAGTGATAATAATATAGAGGGTCCGAGTGGACTCGGTTTGTTGCCTGCTATTTCAGGAATTCATATAGGAAAGGTTAAAAAGATAGACAAGGATCCAGCAGGTGAGTACAGAGTTCAAGTAGATGTGCCTTTTATCGAGACTTCGGGAGAAGGTTTATGGGCAAGATTGAGCCACCTTCATGCTTCATCTAATCATGGATATTATTTCTATCCTGATGTAGGAGATGAAGTCATACTTTCATTCGTCAATAATGACCCAAGATTTGCCGTTATTATCGGCTCACTTTATGGTAAAAAAAACAAGCCACCTTTTACGCCGGAAACCAAGAATAAGGATAAAGGAATTATAACAAAAAATAAATTAAAATTGACCTTTGAAGATGATAAAAAAATCATTACCATAGAGACACCTGGGGGTCAAAAAGTAACGCTTGATGATAAGGGAAAATCATTAAAGCTGGAAGATCAAAATAAGAATTCAGTTTTATTGGATAAAAAGGGAATTACCCTTGACAGCGGTAAAGATTTGATTTTAAAGTCAAAAGGGAAAATTACGATGAAGTCTGGTGCAGCTACAGAAATTAAAAGTGGGGCTGATTTAAAGGCGCAAGGAGTCAATCTGGCCTTGAAGGCAAGTGCTAAAGTAGGTTTGGAAGGTGCTACTACCGAAATTAAAGGTTCTGGAAAGGTGGTGATTAAGGGTGGAATGATTAATTTGAATTAATTTCATGGGCTTTTGGGTTACAAAAAAAAAAATTAATTTTAAAAGAATTAATGATAGATTTTCAGTCTCTCGTTTGTTCCATTGTATGGTGATTGCAAATGTCCGCGAAGAATTGGGTGCAAGGGTACCTGCTGCCGTTGATACTGGATAGGAATAGAGACGTAATCTTATTGTTTCATGATGAAGGTATGGGCCTCAGCATGTGAACTAAACTATGAAATAAAATAGAACAAAGACTTGGAGATAAGAGATATGTTGTTTGTCGTACCAAACCGAATGAATTATTCCGGAGAAAAAAACATTGATCTTGTGGAAATCTTTTTAAAATTAATGATCGCTTTATAATGGCTAAAGATTTAAAATCTTTTTTGGGAATAGGTTGGAGTTTTCCCCCCTCTTTCAATAAACACACGAAGGCTGTGGATATGGTATCGGATGAGATCGATATTAGCCAAAGTTTAAAAATAATTTTATTCACTGATTTAGGTTCTAGAATTATGAGGCCAGACTTTGGATCTGATGTGAAAAATTTTACTTTCGAAAGTATAAATAAAGGTTCTATCGCCCGCTTATCTGATGTCGTTGAGGGGGCTATTAATCGGCATGAACCCAGGATAGATTTAGAAAAAGTAGATATTGACCATTCAAATGCCTTAGATGGAAAGCTTTTAATTCAATTGACATATATGATAAAATCTGTTAATGTAAGAACCAATGCAGTATTTCCTTTTTATATAAAAGAAGGTACTCATATTACTGATATGTAAAATGGATCAAAACAATAATTTAAAATCTAATGGATCTTCATTACTGCATCGATACAACAAACATTTTGATGAAGATTACATACGTATAGATGAAAGATCATTAGCGGATTTGTTGGTTTTTATCTTAGATTTTGCTTCGCATATTCAATATGTAAATAATGACAACGAGGTTGAAGGTGATTGGGTTGAATTTTTTGATCAAAATCTAGCATTTCAGATAGCACGAATTTCAGTTTTTGATACAGAAAACCTGTATCTCAAATTTAAAGAAGATGAGATTGAACTAAAAAAAGCAAAAACTAAAGAAGATCAGCAAAAGTATTTTGTTGCACAGATAAATATGACATTAGACCTTCTCAAGGTAATTAATGATTGGTTTGTGAAGTCCAAAATGGATGTACTAAATCTCAGTGAAAATAGTCTGTTTAAACAATTAAGTAATTCTATAAGAACAAGTTTATGTTATCAATTGAACGATTTCATAAAATTGACCAACGAAGTTCATGTATACCTGAAATTTGAAGAAGAGGTATTATTGGACTTTGGATTTTTCGATCAGATCTGGATTAAAAATAGTACCGGTGAATTTGAAGCTACTTCGGTTCAATCAGAGGAGACTGATTTGAATAAAATGATCAAAGAACTTTCAGTAATTTTTAGTTCATTTTTGGGATTTATCAATTATATGAGGTCTATAGCTCCAAAATTATTACAAGATGTGCTGACCAATTATCCGTATCATCCTCCTCACGTTTCTGTTTTGATTGCTTTTTTGAAAAGTTATGAGCACACTCAAAAAGACATCAATAATATTCTCAAAAAGCAACTAAATTATTTTTACCTAGATCATCTTGGACAAGAATCTAGGAAGGCCACTCCCGATCACGTATTTGTAACTTTTGAAGCTTCAGATCATATTCTTAAATATGATTTTCCGAAAGGAACTTTGCTGTACGCTGGAATTGATGAAGAAGGTTACGAATATAAGTATGAAACAAATCATGCTATAGAGTTAAATTCTGCCCAAGTATCAGATTTAAAATTGATCCATGTTGCACAAAATGGTGTCATCGGCTTAGGCAATACTTTTAAATCGGTATCAAATATCTTTCAAAAAGAGATAATGTTGAATGATGAAGGAAAAATTATTGATAAATCAAAAAATCCCGGCGCTTTTGATTCTTTTGGAAAAGATCAATCTGATGTTAATTTAAAGGATAGAGATATGGAGCAAGCCAGGATTGGCTTTGCGCTATCTTCACCCGTATTGATTCTCAAAGAAGGCTTGCGGCTGGTTACTTTAAATTATAAATTCAGCCTTAAATCTCTTTCAGCTTTGATTTCCTTTATTGAGGAAATTTCACTTGAGGAGGGGCTTTCTGCTGATGCAGGTTTTAAGAAAATAATATCAAATATATTTGACATTAGAGTGACTACATTAGAAGGTTGGTTTGATGTAACGTCTTATGAAATTGTGCCTCCGAAAAGTTGGGTTTCGGGGGAAATACAGTTTCAAATAGCTTTTGATCGAGGAGATCCGGAGATATTAGGATATGACGCAGAAGTACATGGTGAAGGATATTCAACTGAATGGCCAGTATTTGAATTTAAGTTATCTTCGGAAAGAGCTATGTATGCATATTCTTTTATCAAAGAATTAGTAATTGAGACTTGTGAGATCAGAGTTGATGTAGAACAAATGAAAAACTTATCCGTATTTAATGATCTTGGAATATTAGATACAACTGTTCCATTTTTCCCATTCGGTTCTAATCCCGAAGTGGGATCTTACTTTTTGATTGGAAATGAAGAAGTTTTTCAAAAAAATATTACTGATTTATTTATTGACATCAAGTGGCATAATTTACCTAAAAATGTGGGTGGATTTAAAAGCTATTACGAGGCCTATAATAACGAGATTAATAATGAATCATTTAAGGTAGGCATTTCATGTTTAAGCGACTTTGAGTTTCGTCCCTCGGAGCTTGACATTGTTCAAAATTTTGATTTATTCAAGAGTTTGGGTGATGAAGATAGATTGGACAATCAATCAAGTCTCGATAATGTCAATATTGATAAATTGAAAATGAAACCCATTTACGATAATATTGATATCGAAAATTTTGACAACCGTTCAAAAACTGGGTTTTTCAAAATAGAATTATTGGGCCCTGAGGATGGTTTTGGTTTTGGTATTTACCCTGAATTGTACACCAATGCTCTCATGGAAAATGTGCCACAAACCAAACCTGGAATCCTCCCTGCTAAGGAAAAACCAAAGGTATCTATACCAAAAGAACCTTTCTCTCCCGAAATACGGGAGCTGACCTTAAAATATTCTGCTCGGACTTTGATTACATTAGACCAAAATAAATTGAGCAACAACATAAAAACGAGTAAAGATCAAATTTATCATCTTCATCCCTTTGGTAATTTTCTTGTTTTTGATGAGGGGCTTCCTTCTCAGAATCACTGGTTTCCTCAATTTAATGAAGAAGGTTATTTAATGATTGGTTTAGATGACCTGCACGTACCAGTAGAGCTTTCTTTATATTTTGAACTAGAAGATAATATACAAAATGAAATAGATCAAATAGAGATTCCTTCCATTAAATGGTCCTATCTAATTGATAATGAATGGATTTATTTTAGCAAAAATGAGATCATTAAAGATGGTACCCATAACTTCACGACTTCTGGAATTGTTCAGCTTAGGATTCCCACTTCAATAAATAAATTCCATGATATCCTGCCTAAAGATAAATATTGGATCAGCGCTTCGACGCCCAATAATTCAAAGCTATTATCAAAAATAAAATTGATTAAGAATAACGGTGTAATGGCGACTTGGACTTCTCATAAGGCTGACGCACATTGGGAACAGAATATTGCTGCTGGAACTATTGATAGACTGATTGAGGGTATAGATGAAGTCAGTAATGTAAGTCAGCCGTATCCTTCTTTTGGTGGGAGGAATAAGGAATTAATTTCTGATTTATATACAAGGGTCTCAGAGAGAATTCAGCATAAAAATAGAGGGATTACCCCTGAATTCATAGAAAAAATTATTTTAGAAGCATTTCCAAATTTATTCCAGGTTAAATGCATCAATCATTTTAGTCATCCAAATAGTGTTCCGACTGGACTGATTAAAATAATCGTGATTCCTAAATTTCCTTATAATGAAAATTTTTATTTGCCTAAACTTGATTACTATGAGCTTAAAGAGATTAAAGCCTATGTTGAAAAGATAATATCTCCTTTCGCTAAAGTTGAAGTAGTGAATACTACTTTTGAAAAGGTTAAGATAACAGGCCAGATTAAAGTAAGCAATAAGAGCGGGTCAGGGGAGTTTATGAAAAAACTTCAAAGAGATCTTCAGAATTTTATTTGTCCCTGGTTTTCGAGTCGTCAGAAGGAAATGAACTTAGGCGGTTCAATAGAAAGAGATGACATCATGACTTTTATCGAGTCGTTGGATTACATCACCTACATAACAAAGTTTTCGGTTGTATTGATTCATTATGAGAAGGGAAAATTCAACATCTCTGATTCAGCAATGAATAATGGGACTAATAACTTATTGAAATCAACTTCACCTTGGAGTGTTTTAATACCTAGTGATGAACATGATATAGAAATTATTGATCAGAAAAAAGGGGCTTTACCCGAGGAAACTAAAATAAATACAATGAAAATAGGAAGTGATTTCATAATTTCAAGTGTTGAGGAAGATGATTTGATATTTCCCTTTTATGATCATGAAAAGGACACTTATTATGCTATTGAATTGGATGTTTAAAATTTAATTTTTTATTATGGAAATTTTCAATCGATCAACATTAAAGAGATTTTTTCAAAGAGGACAAATACCTACTGAGGTTCATTTTACCAATTTAATAGATTCCACTATTAATAAAATTGATGATGGATTTGCTAAAAATGTTGAAGACGGGCTTAAATTATCTCCTATTGGTGACTCTCAAAAATTGATAAGTTTTTTTGAAGACATAAAAGAAACACATCCGGCCTGGAGTATTTCAGTTAATCCTAATGAAAGATCTAAAGGATTAAGTATTTCCGAAAGTAACCGTGGGAGTCGCCTTTTTTTACAGAAAGGAGGAAATGTAGGTTTGGGTACCACATCACCTTCATTTCCGCTTGAGGTGGATGGTGCGGTTGGAATGAAAACTAGAGTCGGAACTTATCCCCGTAAGGCAGTGATTAATGCCGATGGAGAATGGCATATTATGATTGAAAATTTAACAGGCTGTAACATGTTTGAAGTTGTAGCAAAAGTGGAAGGAGTTAAGCAACGGGGAAAATATGCTTTTGCGCATGCCATTGCAGTCGGTACACATGACAGTAGAAATAATAAAATTAATATTACTCAAGCTAAATATGGATGGTTCTGGCATAGATTAAAATTGCGCTGGAAACAAACTAGAGATGGGCAGTATCAACTTGAGATTAAATCTGCTCAACATTATGGGAATGATGAAAATAACCAGGTGGTACAAATAAAATATCACATTACCTCTTTGTGGGATGATAGATTGGGATAACTAAAGCTATAGAAATAGGATGTCACAAGAGGATAAAAAAATAATTCAGAATAAAGAAATACCGAAAGGTATGGATTATGACTTTTTGCGCAAAGAAGCCATCGGTCATACCCAAAAAGTTTCTGGAGATATTTGGACAGATTATAATGCCCATGATCCTGGAGTAACTATTTTAGAACAGTTTACTTTTGCGTTAACTGACATTTCATATCGGACTAATCTTGATATTGAGACTATATTATTTCATGAAGGGGATAAGGAGAGCACACTTAAAAAACATGCCATAATTTCACCAGAGATAGCTTTTTCTCCAGGAGCAGTTACAATTAATGACTATCGCATATTGATATTGGATCATTTTTCGAGTGTGCTTTCAAATTGTTGGATTTCAACGGTAGATGACCATTTGAGCGGTATCAAAGGGCTTTTTAATATTGAAATTCTAGTAAAAAGTCATATCCAATCCAAAGATTATGATCAAATTAAACTCGAGGTTAAAAAAATATTTCATGCTCACAGGAATTTGTGCGAAGATTTAGCTAGAATAAATATTTTAACTCCTGAGAAGTTATCCGTATCCTTTGAAATAGAGATTGACCAGCGCGCGGATACTGAGGATATTTTATCTAAAATATTATTTGTCACTGAAAGATATTTTAATCCTCTAGTCCCTTTCTTTACGCTAGAACAGCTGACTTCTGAGGGTAAATCAACAGAGGAAATTTATGGTATTCCATCATTTGAAAATGGATTCATAAAAGAGAAATTTCTTACAGAAAAGGCGGATGAATTTTATATTTCAAAATTAACAGATCACATTTTAGAGATCGAGGGAGTAAGAGAAGTGCTGACGCTACGATTGGGGATTGGGGGAATACCCATTTTGGGAGATGTCATAGAAGTACCTAATGGAAAATTTTTGACATTGGGGATCATCGGTCAAGGAGGGCAAGCGAACCTTTTTAAAGATTTAGATCTAAGTATCTTAAAAGGGGGTACAAAAGAAAATTTTAATAAAGAAGCAATTCTTTATGCAACGGAATTGTTAAATTCAGAAACTGAGCCTAGTTACAAAATATTAAAAAAGGTAAAAGAGAAATCAATTAAAGCCAAAACGAAACAATTAAATACTTATTTACCTATTCAAAAATCTTTTCCCGAGTTGTATGGAGTAGGGGCTTATATTCCGAGTCCAGAAGAAAACCCTTTGCGACAAGCTCAATCCGCTCAACTCCGTGGTTATTTGGCTTTCTTTGATCAAATCATGGCCAATCATTTGTCTCAATTATCTTCAATATCTAGATTACTCAATGTCACTGATTTAGATGAAATAGCGCAGTCTACCTATTTTGGGCAAAAGATGCAAGATGAGCTAAATGACTCAAAAGAACTGTATGTTAAAAAGCTTATCAGTGCGGCTAAATTTGAGCAACTCATTAAAGGGTTAAATGATCGAAAAGATGAGTTAAGCGACAAAGAAGCACTCAAGCTCAAGGAATTAAGATCGGATTTGAAAGATAAATTTAATGAAGTAGAGCGAATCGTTATGGCCGATTGGAAGCTTTACGAAAATGATCTCAAAAACATAGATAGGCTAAAAAATAAATATGTTCATCCTAAGATTCATGACCTTCTCAATCAGATATCTGATTTCAATAAGTTTTCAAAAAGAGCCTCAAAGGTTGAAAAAAATAGTTTAGATGAATTAAAAATTAGATTGCTTGAGAGAATGAGTGCTGAATTACTTGATCAGGACTTGTATGTGAACATGACTGTGAGCGATTTATCTAGAATTATTTTTATGCATGATAATGTTTTTGATCGTAAAGACAGATTGATTAATCATGTTTTGGCGCGATTTGGAGAAGATTTCAGGCATAGCTTTCAGGTCTTCTTTGATGATTCTGCTTTGAAAGGTAGATCACAAAGTGAAATTGAGGAAGATTATCTCAGGATCAAATCTTCCTTTTTAAATGAAGTGATTCATGCTAATAAATATTTAGCAAAAGGCGTGAATATTTTAAGTAAACAAGTAACTCATATCCAATCGCCATTCAAAAGGAAGGTTTCTTATCTGATGGGATTTGAGCAACATAGTAGCCCATTCATTATTAAAGATGATTTAAATAGTAATCTGAGTCCCAAAATATTAGCAAGTACTTCTATTAATGAGATAACAAATACAAAAACACAAAAAAAGTCCCTAGTATTAAAGACAGGTGTTTCATCAGAAAAGGTTACCTTTTTAGTTAACTCCTCCAAGTATCTTAAATATTTATTCCAATATGGATCAAATCCCAAAAATTATAGTATCGAGCAGGAAGATGACCAGTATATTATATATTTTAATCCTCCAACAGGAGAAACTTCAACACAATTAATAGCGCTAGATTCCGAATCAGAGGCCAAGCAAAAACGTCTTCAAGTTCTTCAATATTTTGCAGAGAGAAATCAGTCATGTCAAAATTTCCATGTGGTAGAACATATCCTTTTACGCCCGGTGGACCAAGCTCAAACTAATTATATATTAGTTGATGAAAATAAAGAGAAGGAACTTTTTCAAAGTACTATAGTTAGAGATGAAACTTTTCAAATGAGTGCAGCAAAGGACGCGATTATATTGGCAAGCTATGCCAATAATTATACTGTGTTAAGTTCCTCGACAGGAGATTATATAGTAATGTTAAAGAATGCCATAGGTACGTTTTTGGCTAAATCAATAGAAGTATTTAAAACTGAAGATTTAGCTAAGAAGTTCATTTTGTCTTCGATAGACTCTTTCCAAGTGATAAAAAGCGAAAAGCAATTTTCAAATCACATCAAACTAGACAACACTAAAGAATTTTTATTTCAAGTTCTAAATGAGAAAAATAATATTTTATTTTCAGGCTTAGAACCTGAAAGTATTTCTGATTATACTGAAAAATCTAATTACCTGCTATCAAACGCAAAAGAGCTTGATCAATATGAAGTGATTGAGGAATCACCCGATGTATTTGTTATTTATTTAACAAATGACTCAGGAACCAAAATAGCAAGAATTGAAAAGAAATTGATCTCTAAATTACATTCAGAAAATTACATCAATGAGTTAGTCGCTTATTTCGAAAAAATATCTGAAAAAGGGAGTAAATATTTAAACTTGAGGTACCATAGATTAGGGAGTAGGACAGCAGATGATTTTAATTTTAAATTAAGCATAGTTCATCCCAATTGGACCGATAAATTTAATAGAAAAAGTTATCTTAAATTATTTCGTAAAATCATATTTGATTGTTTGCCCGCCCATTTGTCTGTGAGTTTAGTTGGACTTGATTTTGATCAAATGAGTGTATTTGAAAAGTTATATTTTGATTATCTGGATCAATTAAAGAAAGATCCTATTGAAAGCAGACTGGAAAGACTTAGTGCTTCTAATAAAATTTTTGACTTACTGATACCAAATGAGCATCAATAATCCAATTGACAAAAATAATCCCTTTAAAGGTTTAGCAAGTTTTGAAACTGAAGATGCTGTATTTTATCAAGGAAATGAAAATATTAAATTATTGCTCTTAAGGCAATTAGCCGATTCCAATTTTGTTGCACTTTTAGGAGACCCAGGTTCAGGAAAAACTTCATTTTTGAACGCGAAAATAATACCCACTTTACAAGATGGGTTCATTATTAATGGGATTAAAGATTGGAAAATTGCTTATTTATATCCGGGAATAAATCCGATACGATCTTTAGCAAGGGCACTGGCTCAAGTAAATTTTATAAGAAGCGCTCCAAATGAGAAGATTGATCCAGGTTTGATTGAAAAATTTGAAAAAATATTAAAAAATAACAAATATGGGATTATTGAAATATTCGAAGAACACAAATTAATCTCCAACTGTAATATTTTATTAAATATCGATCGATTAGATGATTTATTTCATTTGAAGAAGAGAGGGGAAGATTCTTTGGAGCTTGATATTTTTCTCACACGGATTGAAGAAATAATAAATCAAACGGCTTATCCAATAAGTATTATTGTCTCTATGAGATCAAAAAGAACGTATGATCTGGCTAGTTATTTTCCTGATCGATCTATGTTTATTGAGACCATCAATAAAAATCAAATTAATTTGCCCATATTTTCTTTTGCTGATTTAATGAGTACGCTTGATTTTTTTGAATCCAAGGGGTATGTCACATTTGATAAAGATGTTAAAGATCATATATCCACTTATTATCGTGCTCATCCAATTTCTTTAGGTGAATTTCAACATACAATGAGACTCAGTGTTGAGAGGTGTATGAAGAACGGTAGAAGTAACATTTCATTGGAAGACATAGAAGCTGTTTCAGGCTTTAAAAATTCAATCAGCAATCAATTGGAAGATATTTTTGCAACTTTCTCTAAGGAGAATCAGGACAATTGTCGGTTGGTGTTTCAACTTTTGGCAAGTGAATCTGACCGTGGATTTGAGTTGTCTATGTCAATATTGGAAATTTCAGATTTCACAAACATTGAGACAGATGTCATAATACAAATTATTGAATGGTTTGTGGTTGACACATGTGGTGCGATAAAAATAGATCCCATTATTGGTGCAGATCAAAGGTTAGATAATTTAGATTATTTATTAGATGACTCGAAAATCATAATTACGCCGTATTCGAGGATATCACTTGATGATGAAATACTCATAAAAAAATGGCCGAGATTAGAGAAATGGGTTCATGATGAAATGGAAAACTCAGATATTTATCAGGGTATTTTTATGGATGTATCGAAAGGTGAAGTTTTATATGAAGGAGAAAAGCTTAGGAGTGTATTGCATTGGTACACAGAAGTAAATCCTTCCAAAGGGTGGGCGAAGCGTTATGGAATTAATTATAGTTTGGTTAAAAATTTCATTGATAAAAGTGAGGAACAGTTTAATACAGCCCAACGAATCCTTGACGAAGAAGATAACTCAAGGCGTCGAAAGGCTAAAAGAAATGCATTGATAGGTATAGTTTTCTTTCTAATTACTATTGGTTTAATATTAGTCAGCATGTTTTTTACGGGTGTTGCAGTTGATCAAAAGATGGAAGCAGATAAGAGTAAACGAGAAGCTAATAGAGAAAAAGTAGCTGCAGAACAAGCGATGAATATAGCCAAAGAACAAACCGAGAGAGCTGAGATTGCGAGTTATGCCGCCAAAAGGGACAGTATTCGATCGATTGAAAAAAATAAAGAAGCCAATATTGCTAAGAGTCAAGCTGTCAATGCCTTAAAGCAAGCTGAATATGCACGAAAGGATGCTCAATTGTTAATGGAAAGGCAGAATGAATTAAAAATAAAACTCACTGAATCTGAAAAAGACATAGAGAATAAAAAGATTGAGTTTCAGTATTATGCCACTTTAGGTCAGATCAACAAAATATGTAGTGAGGTATTGGAACTAGCGGCTACACCCATCTCGGATAATCTCAAAATTGGAGCTAATTTGATTGCATTGGGATACAAACGACTGAACTCATTGGACAACCCTCTTTACAATAATTTGATCCAAAATTTCCCAAATTCATCTATAAAAATGAAATCAGAGTTTCATGTAAGCGAAAAAAATCTTATCCAAGCTATGGGAAATGTATTTCAAAAATTAGATATAGGGCTAAATAAAGAATTGTCAAAAATTCAGTTTGGAACTGTCATTGACGTAAATAGGACAAAAAGTAAATTGGCTGTTGGTACTGATCAAAGTGATATTTATGAAATGAACTTACCTTCTGAAAACAAATTCTATGATACAGATTTTTTGATTTCAGGTAGATATGTTCGGATGAGGGAGATTACCTCAGGCATTAGATCCATGAAATATATAGAGGAAGATAACTTGATCTATGGAACAGTAGATGGTAAGGTTTATCAAAATTCCGAACAAAGATTTGCTGATGACAACGGAGTAAAAGGTTCGATCAATGGTGTTTTTAATTTGACTGATCGGGATGTTTTAATCTCGAATAGTTTGGGTTATTTGATATATATTAAAGAGAATGCATCCTCGGGATTTTATGCTCAATTACCACATGTCGATATTAAGCATAATATTAATGTGATTGATTTTTCTCATAAATCAAGTATAATAGCCACCAATGGAAGATTATCAGAAATCGAATTTTGGGGTTGCCCTCCCGGCGGAGACATTAATTTTAAAGAAAAGATAAGAATAGAGGGAATGAGATCCAAAGTGACCAGTTTGAAGTTTATAGATGATAAAAATTGGATAATCATAGGGACACAAAGAGGCACACTTTTTATTTACTCTTTTCTAGAAGATAAGGTCATTTTTGAAAATAAGAGCGCACATTTATCAGCATTAACTGTGCTTGCTTTTGATCCCTTATCTCGATTTATCGTTTCAGGAGGTAGAGATGATAAAATCCATGTCTGGGATATAGATTTACTCAGTGATGATTATGTACCTATAGTCTATCAAATGAATCAAGCGATCCAAGATATAGCGTTTATTGGTAATGATTGGTTTGTTTCTCTGAGTAGAGGTCAAAGTAACTTAGGTACTGATAGAAACTCTGTAGGTAGAATGTCTTTGTGGTCCGTTGATTTAGATTTGTTTGCCAAAAAGCTAGCGCAATCCGAGAAGACATGGCTGATCGAAGATTTTGAATATAATGATGGTTATCAAAAATATATTCCTAATTAAAAATGATCAAAATAATAAATAAATTTTCCCTGTGCTTTTTACTGGTTTTTAGTTTATTTCAGCAAGAGCAAAGCTTTGCTCAAGTGATTTTTGATGATCTTAAAATAGGTATTGATAAAGTTGAATCTGATGAAGTTGTTTTTAACAGCCTGCAAGAGATTGGTGTATACTACAAAAATAATCAGTTTGAGAAAGGGTTGGAAATTGCTAGTAATCTTTTTCAAAGCCAGTTTAATCAGTCTTCTATACAATCAAAGGAGTCGATATTAAATTTTGCTATTAAATTAAGTTTTGCATTGGACTTGAGAGATAGTACGAGAAGTTTTATGGAAATATATTATAAAATAAATCCAAGTTTTTCGGATCGTACGATACCTAATATTACCCCAGCACTGCAAGTATTCATTAATAATTTTATCAAAAGTAAAAATCAAGTTTCTGTTTTTGTAAATAAATTTGCTCAAAATATTGATTTTATCTCGTCCACTATTAGCATTTATGATCAAGGTGATTTTGAACGATTGGGCATTAGAAATTTACTTGACTTGATTCGAATTACGCCTGGATTTGCTGAAATAGGTGATTGGAATGAGCGCCAATTTGGAACTAGAGGTACGTCAAATTCAACTTTGCAAGATGTACTTATATTGATCAATGGACATAGGATCAGTGACAACTTGACTAGTTCAAACGGACCTGATTGGATTAGTCTTGATTATGTAAAACAGATAGAATTGGTGCGGGGTCCAGGTTCTGCCATTTATGGGGGTAATGCTTTTAGCGGTGCCATCAATATAATTACAAATTCAGGCAAGGGTGAAAAAATTAATGAGGCTATTGTCCGATTGGGGAATGGGAATGACTTTTCAAGCGTAGATCAAAGTCTCAATAATGCTTATAAAATCAATTATCAATATGGGACTCAGATTAATAATACCGAGAGTATTTATTTATCAGCGACTTTTCATCAATCAGGAGGAAGTGAAATTGATTACTCGGATGCGGATCGAAAAATTATTTTACCTGAATATAGCCAGAGCTCTGATTCCTTGGTAAGGGCTGCAGATACTACGGGTATAGAGCATATTAATGCTTATGGGCCCAGTTATAACTTTTTATTGAATTATACCAATAATTCAATAAAGTTAACTGCCAATGCCCAATCCAATAACTATTATTTACCTAGAAGTTTTCGAAAAAATTTATGGGCAAGTCATGATGGAGATTCTTTGAATTCATTAAGAAGAAGGATTGATAAGAGGGAATTTATTCAAATTCAAGGCAATTTTTTGGAAAAAACTAGATTTGAACAAAGTGCGTTAGAATTAAAAGTTTCTGGAGATCATTTTTTAAAGGATTTATCTATTCCAATTTGGTCATTTGGCGATTTATCTAATAGTTCATTGACTGGAGATGAATATCGAGCTACCGTCAATTTAGAGTTTTCAACTCAAGCTTTGACCCTTGGGGTTAACAACTTACCCAATTTTTTATTAGTGGGTGCGGAGTGGTATGTCAATCGTTGGGGTTATCATTATTTAAACAAAATAGATAGTATGACATATACCTCAACACTCATTGACGATGCGAGTTATAGTCCTGTTTTGGGAAGAAGGTCAGGAGATAGAAATGAAATATTTGCGGCTTTTTATATTCAAGATGAAATGCATTTGATCAAAGATCGAATGGTTTTGAATGCGAGTGTCCGATTCAATTATGATGAAGTATACTCTGATTTCAAAAATGGGATTCGTTGGGGTGAACAATATTCTCCAAGAATATCCCTAGTTTATATTGCCAATAAAAGCCAAGCTAAAAAGAGAATGTTGAAATTTAAGGCCATTTATAACTCCGCTTTTTTACCTGCCGCTTTTCTATATCGTAAGGGATTTGTTCCAGCGTTCAGAACACCAAATGATGGAATCGATCCCTTAGATGCACAAATTATAGAATCTCTGGAGACGGGAACTTTTTTTCGGATCAATAAGCATTTAGATTTTAATTTTCAAACCTATATCAATTATATCAGGGATAATATTGTTCAAGATGGAGATAACAGATACGTAAATGAACCTTTACCAACGAGAATAGCCGGACACGAAATGGAATTTAAATATCGATATATAAGCTCTCGAGCTTATATCAATGGCCTTAATTATCACTTTTTTGGTAATTATTCTTTCTCCAAAACCCAAATTGCTGTAGACTCGCTAGCAAGAATGTCTGATGTGTTTAACAACAATCAGTGGTCGGATACTACGTCGCGATACCCCACACATTATTTTAACTTTGGGGGGGATGTTTCCTTCAAGAAAAGTGTTTTAAATAAAACAAGAGATCAGTATTCATTGAGTTCGGATTATGATACGAAATTTCATATTCTTTTGGGATTAAATGGACAGTTAATCACTCAATCTCACCGTTATTCTGACTATGATATCACGAACAAGGGTCTAGCTGAAAAGATAGAATCGGGTAAAGAATGGATAGAAGTACCGGAACTTTTTTTATTAAATGCAAATGTTAATGCTTATTTTGACAAGTACAAACTGGGTATTAACGTTTATAATCTTTTGAATAAAGAAGGTTTTATCACTGCGAGTGATACCAATTTGGGATTACAGCGACAAGAAGGTAGAATGTTTTATCTCAGTTTGGGTTATTTGTTTTGATTAAAGTATAAAGGGATAAATGTTTGAGACTACCTCCAAAACCATTAAAACAGAAATACTAGCGGGAATGACCTCTGCTGTGGTAACTATGCCTGTGGCCATAGCCTACGGATATGCCTCTGGTTTGGGACCATACGCGGGATTTGTTTCGGCTATTGTACTAGGATTTGTAGCAGCCCTTGTAGGGGGTACCTCTGGGCAAATTAGCAGTCCGACAGGTGCTTTGACTGTTGCTATTTCTGTTTTTGTAGTTACGGAAATTGAGATTCAGGGGAGTTTAGAGGCTGCATTGCCTATGCTGATGGCTATCTTTGTGTTGGCGGGTTGCCTTCAATTATTTTTTGGATTGTTGAAGTTAGGGGAGAACATTCAGTACATACCCTTCTCAGTGATTAGTGGATTTATGAGTGGTGTGGGTCTGATTATTATCGTCCTGCAGATTCCGAATACCTTTGGTGTACCATCTGGTATATATACTTCTGTAATTTCAAAAATACTCAATATATTTTATTTCTTTGACCATGCTAATTGGTTGGCTTTTGCCTTCGTAGTTACTACGGTAGGTATTATTTATATTTTTCCTAAAATCACCAAAAAGATTCCAAGTAGTTTAGTGGCCTTACTGAGCTTGACGGGATTGGCATATATTTTTGAACTGGATATTGATAAACTCGGGGCTTTCAGTATTGATTTGAGTCATTTTAGTCTCATTTCTCTAGATCAGTTAAGTCATATAGAGACCCTGCTTAGAATACTGATTGCTGCCGCTTCTTTGGCATTTATTGGATCTGTTAATACATTATTAACCTCTGTAGTAGCTGATAAGATGACCAACTCAGTACACAATAGTAACCAAGAATTAATTGGTCAAGGTATAGGTAATTTGCTTGCTGGTTTTTTCGGAGGATTTACGGGGAGTGGTGCCACAGCCTGCGCAGTGGCTAATATTCAGGCAGGAGGACGAAACCGTATCTCAGGGATGACCACAGCTTTTTTTTTACTGATATTCCTTATTTGGGGAGGTAATTTCATTGCTGAGATTCCATTAGCATTAATTTCTGGTATTATGATTTCTATTGGCTATGAATTATTAGATAAGGTTACGCTCAAAAAGTTGATTATTATTCCTAGAGTAGATGCTGTCGTTATGGTAGCTGTGATGGGTTTGACGGCATTCTATGATTTACTATTTTCAGTAAGTTTGGGTCTGATTATTTCAGCTATTTATTTTATGAAGAAAATGGCAGATCAAGTAGAGGATGATTCAAATCAATCCAAATTAGAGTTGATGATTTATGAGCTCATCGATACTTTTGATGATGCCGAAGATTTTAAGGATAAAGTTTTTATAAAGACCATCAAAGGACCTTTATTTTTTGGTTTCTCTACACGGTTTTTAAAGACCATACGTACTATTTCACCTAAGGTTGAGGTAGTTGTTTTTAATATGTCTTTGGTACCTTATATGGATTATTCCGGAATTCGCACATTCAAAGATGCGATATTATATCTTAAGTCGAAAAAGATAAAAATATCTTTTTGTGAGTTGAATAAGAAGAATTATAGCCTTTTAAAAGAACTAGACATTATTCCGAGCCAAGTTCCTGAAAAATACATTTTTGATTCTATTGAGAGTTGTGTCATGTGGTTAGATGAGCCAGGAAACATTGATGGATCTATTCAAGATGATTCACAGGTTTATTTCCCAAGTGCTTTTACTCCCAATGATGATGGTATCAGAGATGAATGGCTCATTATGAATATTGAAAAATTCCCAAAATGCCATTTACAAATTATGGATCCAGATTCAACCCTTGTTTTTGAATCTCATGGATATCAGCAACCTTGGGATGGAATTTTCAATGATGAGTCACTTCCAACGGGAGCCTATGAGTACGTATGTCAATTAGACCCCAATGATCCTGAAGAGATAACAGGAACCGTTAATCTTATTCGTTGATGCCTTCAACGTAATAAATCGATGGAACCAAATCATTTAATAAACACCTTATCATTAGAATTAGATAAGGAGCTGAGCACCACTGAAGCGGGTCGCCTTAAGTCTAGAATCCTTGACGCGATAGACTATTGTTTTAATAAATATTATCCCTACGCTAAACATCTGAAAATAGAAGATATCAGTCTCGATTTGGGTACGATAGATAGTAAAAATTTTCAGGAAGAATTTATTGTAAGACTCTCATATCTTTTAGATACTGAATTAGCAAAGTTACTTCAGCAGGAGAATATAGATGAGCTTATTGATCGACAAAATATTTTAAATGATTTAGAATTATTTATATATTTCCTTAAGACGGGGGTAATGATTTCAGGTTCTGATTCGGTAACAAGCGTCTTCCAAAGATTAATAAAAAATGATTTACACTCTCTAAAATTTAATTTAAAAAACACCCTTAATGATAGGGCCATTAAAGAAAGATTTTTTCATCAAATAAAGGAGGATCAGCTGGATGAATATTGGTTGAATGTTGAACCTATCATTTATTTAGAAATCAAGAGATTTAATTATAAAATACAAGAAACCATTTGGAAAAAAAAGGAATTTAAATCTTTTCAAAAAGAGTTTAATGATTCCTTAAGAAGGGTAACGTTTGATTTTATGGTCAATGACTATAGATCCGTAAGCCTTAATGATTATATTAAATTCCTACAGTTAAAATTTAAAAAAGTCCAAGGTTTAGCCGATGAGGTTAAAACTATTGCATATCACAAGATAATAGAATCGCTGAAAGGGAATGAACTTGAGGAGTCCTTTAAACCTACAAATAGTATTAAGCGTTTGATTGAAGAGTTAACCATTTATATCATTAAGGAACGTGCTTCATCGTTATCAGTAGCTAAAAAACAAACAATTAGGAAAGTATTTTTTCGAAGAGAAATTGAAGAAATTGTTTTACAATTCACGAAATCAAATTTTACTATTAAAAAATTTATGCGCTCTTTGGAGCGAATCTATCAAGTATTAAATCCTCAGCAAATTGAATTGTTTTTCCAAATTCTTCAGCGTGAAAACAAATTCTCCTTTCAAAAAGAGCTCATTGAGCTATCCGCGATTATTCAGTTAACTCGACCTATTTTTTCTATTACCCTTTATGATTTGGGTTTATTGTGGGTGGGTGATGTTATCAAGGAATTAAAACAGCAGTTTAAAAAACGGCCTGCATTGTTATTTACGCTGATCGATCAGGTCTCTATAAGAACAGGCTATGGGCGAGATTATATCATCGAAAAAATGATGAAATCTGAGGGTTCTGAAATGGCCAAAGCTGTATTGATAAAGCATAGAAAAGAGGTCGCAAACCTCTATAAGAAAGATTCAAGCGATTCAAGTCTAATCGATACTTATTTATATTATTTAAAATCTGGAATTTGGGAGCTAACAGATCAATCTCCCGATGATATATTGATCATGCTATTAAAAGACCATGTAGAGTCATTCATTCTAGCTCTTAAAAAGGAGCAGGGTTATAAAGTAGTCTGGCTAAGATTGATTCATGGCCATGAACTTCGCTCAGTCGAGAAAGTGATTATGGCTTTTTTTCAGGGTATTCAAAGAAAGAAAAAATTTGAAAAAATTATAAAATTGATCGATCAATATGATACCGATATATCGTTTAAAAAACATATTTTTGAACGTTTAATTACAGATCCTTCATGGTTTGATAATTTTCCATTTTCAGATAAGGGGTTCAATATGAATCGAATTAAAGAGGAAGTGGATTTATTTTTCAGTCAAGAACAGAATATCAAGGATTTATCCCTGGTCCCCTTAATTGACTATCTAAATCAAGGAAAATTAGAATTTGACTACTCTTTGATAGAAATTCTAAAGATGGCTAAAAGACTTGGAAAGAAAGATCTGATAGAGTTATCAATGATCATTTCATTTGGCACTGATAATTATCAAAATAAGCTGAAATTAAAACGAATTTTTGAAATTTTTTCATTGACTCAAATAGATATGCTTTTTGTTGTTTTTGCTCGGCAAGAAACCAAAAAGAGAAAGGCCTTTGAAAACTTCCATTATCTTAAAATCTTTCTGCACACCTTATTTTCTGAAAATATTTATCATTATGGATATCAACAAATAGCTGGTTTTATCAATCATTTTTCTATTTCTGATCCACAGTTAAACAGATCATTATATGAATTGCTTGAAAGAGTAGCCTTAAAAAAAGACATGGTCTTTACCGAGTTACTTTCAACCATTATCGCTCACCTAGACCCTGGTGAATATTCTAAATTAATTGCCTTACGAAGACAACTCATTCTATTTCAAACTGTTTTGGAAACGGCAAAGGAAAAAAGTCTCAAAATTACAGATGATCTTCTTTTGATATTGAATTATTTGGAGCTGGGGGTTTGGCTTTCGGTTGATTTAGATCCAATTTCATCTCTTAAAAAGGTGCTAGAGGACAATTTTGATCAATTAATTATTCAATTTAAAAAGAGAATTAGTCATCAAATTTTTTGGCTGCGATTGCTTTATCAATTTGATTTCGATATTGTTTTAAAAATTATTTTGCAAGTTTTTAAGGACACTGCTGGATTTGTAGCGCTAGAAAAATATTTACCTGAATGGGAGCAAAGCGATCAGGATTTTAAATTCAAGCTACTTGAAACATTTATTTTAGTTAAAATGGATGTGGATAAAGGTGAAAATTTCGATGAATTATTCCAATATCAAGTGGCTTTATTTCAAAAAAATGATGCTGAAACGGATGCGATTGAGTTAGAAAATATTGACCTTGACGAGGGGAAAATATTCAATGATTTTAATTTATTATTGACTGTTTTTTTTGACAATCCGACAGACAGTCAAGCAGATTTGGTGTGGGTGAGATTTAATAGTGAGGTGGGGCATGATGTGACTTTAAATAATTTTTTTATCAATGGGCAATATCCTTGGACTCTCTGGGAAATATTATTCAAAAAGGGGCAAAAAGTTCATTTGATAAGATTATTACGTCTTTCATTGTTGACTCATTTTCAAAACTCTTGGGAGATTAAACTGGTCCATTTTTTTGGTACGCGCAACAGATTTTCATTCTTTAAAAAAAGTAATATTTTAGATTTTTTCAAGGCTCTACATTCCAAAGATTTAGATGAATTGAAAAATCAGTTTACATTGGCATGGGCCACATTATTAAAGAAAAAACCAAATGAAACGGGTGCTTGGTTAGAAGATGAATTATTTAATCAATTCATCGGTTCATCAAATGGTTATGATCTAATTTCCAAGGATGTGCAGTTCAATCTTCAAATGAAGGATTTAACTGAGCTTGAGAATGATTTTTTACTTTTATTGTCAGGTCAAAAGGTTGATTTAGTAGAGGAAGTGAGATTAAAGATAAGTGACTGGATTTTGAATATTGTACCGGTAGCTACTACTAAATTTGAATTAAAAGAGCTGCTTTATTTAAAGTTATTGTCTTTTGCCACCCCCCTTAAGGTTATCGATCTGAATCTGTTGATCAGAAATTTTTCACCTGAGATGAGATTATCTGTCTTTACCCAGATTATTAATTTCAATATAGTAGAAATTAATCAAATATTACACCAGCAAAGGCTACTCTATCTTCTTCTTGAAAGTTTACTCGAAGACCAAAGTTTATCAGCTCAATTATTCTTAAATATTGACAAGAAAAAGTTGTCTAAATTTTTCTCATTACTATCTAGTCAAACCTTGAAAAAGTTGATGCTTTTATTTGATGACAAGAAGGATGATGAGGCTTTGTTGCTAGCTGCGGTTCGGGAATCTAAGGAGACGTCTTCAAAATCAGATCTCCAACCTTCAACTGAGGCCAAAGATCTTACTTTATTGCGTTTTGTGATTGAAGAAGGGAGTATCAGCAGAACACCTTTCAACCGTTGGTCATCCTTTGAGACAGTTTTTATGGAGCTATTGAGCGGTAACGTCTTGAAAGCCGTATTTTTCAAAGAGTTTGACTTGAATACCGTGCGTCAATTTTTGGCATTATTGTCTGCTGATGCTTTGACTCTGCTTACGGCTGTGTTTGATGACGAGAAGGACGATGAGGCTTTGTTGCTAGCTGCGGTACGGGAATTTAAGGAGATGCCTTCAAAATTAGATTTCCAGCCTTCAACTGAGGCTAAAGATCTTGCTTTATTGCGTGTTGTGATTGAAGAAGGGAGTATCAGCAGAACGCCTTTCAAGCGTTGGTCATACTTTGAGACGTTTTTTATCGAGCTATTGAGCGGTAACTTCTTTAAAGCCGTATTTTTCAATGAGTTTGACTTGATTACCGTGCGTCAATTTTTGGCATTATTGTCTGCTGATGCCTTGACTGCACTTGCAGCTGTATTTGATGACAAGAAGGACGATGAGGCTTTGTTGCTAGCTATGGTACGGGAATTTAAGGAGACGCTTACAACACCAGATCTCCAGCCTTCAACTGAGGCCAAAGATCTTGCTTTATTATGCGTTGTGATTGAAGAAGGTAGTATCAGTAGAACGCCTTTCAAGCATTGGTCATCTTTTGAGACGTTTTTTATGGAGCTTTTGGTTAGAGGAGTATTGACGGCCCAATTTTTTAAAGAGATTGAATTGAGTACGTTAAATAAATTTTATAAATTATTATCCTCCGATCTCCTCATCTCTATCGAAAGCCTTTTTAGTCCAGATACCCCTCTGCTTTCTCCTTTACACTTGCTGATAAGCTCGAATGAGGGGGCAGCATTGGAAAAAGAGTTTTTGAATTTGAATGATCTTGGCGATCTGGCGACAGCAAGTCCATTTGATTTGTATCCACATCGGACATTTGGAATATTATTAGAAAAAGTTATTGAATTGGGATTTAAAGAGGCCCAAACTCCTTATTTAACTTTCCAGGAATTTGAATTTCAATTTAATAAGCAATTATCCATTCAAAATACGATTTGGCAAATACTTACTCGGCGAAGTATTGGAAAAATGAAAATCTTTTTAAGAGTTCTCCAACAAGAAACGTTAGCCGAGTTAATCAAATTAATAAATTATAAGTTTGATGGGATTTCATTTAATGAGATTATGAACTCTATTAAAAAAGCCAATCAAAAATCGATATCTGAAGTGGAAGTTTTAATGGTAATTTTTGGTTTATCACATGATCATTATGATCAAGAATCTCTTTTGAAATTTTTGGATGATCAAATTAATTTTTTCATGATTCCTGATGAGTTTAAAGTTTTTCTATTGGCTCCAAAAAATAATGAGATTACCCTCTCTTATGTTGATGAATTTATAATCTTTTTAAAAGATCGTAATAAGCTTAACAAAGTAATTTCCATTTATGAAGCAGAGGAGGCATTCAATAGGATACTCCATTTTAAGAGGGAATTTTTTATATCACGATTAAGGAGAGATAGAGATGTTGAACAAGTATTGATCAGTTTATTTCAACGTTTGCCAGAAAAATTAATTTCCCAATACTTTAATCAAATGATGCCTGACTATGCTGGACAATGGGAGCCTTTATGGCAAAGTATGGTATTCTCAGTTTCAAAAATCGTTTTTACTTCTAAATTAATTTTATTAGGCTTAAGAAATATTCAAAAAATAGAATTCAACATATTGCGCGGTTTATTACTGGCGCAGTTGAATCCTAAAAAATCAGTAGCTCCTCTAAAATTGACCTTGTCAAAAGCTGGAAAAGCAGATCTTGACCAACTAAAGTCCCTATCATATGCCAGTATTAAAGACGATTATTTAGCTCATTTTGATATATATGATTTTGTTGAAGCGGTAATTACGACGGGAACATTTCCAAATTGGTCAGCCGCTTACTCAGTAGAAAGGTTTTATGAAATACTGGTTAAATTAGCTAAAGTAGATGGGTATCATTTTAAATTAAATATTGATGCGCTCATCAAAAAGTCTGCAGATCTTGATTTTTTGATCTCATTTTTAGGTGAAAAAAAATTTCTTTCTCTGTTTAAAATCATAAGGCCTTCCGTTCATGAGCAGGCTCAAAAAATCGCGAAGCAATTTGAGCAGGCCTTCGCCGCAGTTGTAAAGAAATCAGTACTTACCAATTATTTTGTCCTAATTATTCTGAGGTATCAACACGAATACCCAACAGCCAATGATGAACTAATTTGGGATGAAATGTTGGACCAATGGTCACTAAGTTTGCAGATGAGTAAAATTGAATTAATAGACCTTGCAGGAAGTCAAGAATCGCAGGAAATATCAGCTTATTTGGAATCAAAAAAGATTAATACGATTACCTATGTCAAAAAAGAGTTGGCTTGGCAAAGGGATATAGATTTTTTGTTGCATCTCATTCTTTATAATGAATATCCATGGTGGTCTATTAAGTTTGATCGTCAAGGATTTTCTAAGTCAGAAAACTTGGTTCGGTTAACCAATCAGATGCTTAACGAGCATCCAAAATCTTTTATTGAAGCCATATCCATGCTTAAAAGACCTGATGGAGTTTTTGAAAAGATCATTCCGATTATGAAACCTCAGGTCATTGATAGGATATTACTCATTTTGTCTCCACAGCATGGTGCCTTTGTTGTTAATTTCAATATTTTAATCAGGCGATGGGGGTATTTAAAAGCAAAAGATGAATGGATTACTTTTCTTTTCAGATATTTCTCTCATCTTGAAAGCTTTGATCATGATCGATTTATATTATCAGGGATAACCTTCATAACAAAAAAGACCCCCTTTGTTTTCCTCAAAGTCAAGGAACAATTATTAAAAATTACCCGTGATGCATTGCATGAGGGAGAAATGAAATTTCTTCCCTTTATGAAGTTATTTAATGATTTAAATATAAATGACGAATTGATGCCTATTCCAAATACTTATTTGGTCCGAGATCATACTAATAAAGATTTCATTGCTATAATGACTTACTATATTACTACTGGATCTTTACCTGCTGATTATGCTTATTTGATTAAATCATATTTGGCTTTTGTACGTAAAATGGAAAGTTATTTAAATACAGGACACGAGGATTTAAGGGGAGCCATTATTTCTGTGATAGAAAATAGCGAGGTGAGAACTCGAGTAGTTAGAAATGAAAAAGAAGATATTTTATTTTTGATTACTCGAGCATTATTCCCAAAGCATACTAAATCGTTAATGGAATATAAATCTGAGATCATCAAACTATTTAGTCAGATTTGGCCTTCCATTCAACCAAAGATGATCAATGAGTTATTTTATCAGACCATATATCAATCCGTATTGAATTCTAAGTTCATGAATCTTAACGCACTTGATTTAGTGCATTTATTTTTACAGCAATTTAAAAAAGTAAATCAAATCTCTTTTGATTTTGACATGAAAGCCTACGCTTATTTGGATATTTCAGATAAACTCATAGAAATGATTGTCTCATTTAATACATTTAAACAAACACGAGATATTCCAAAAGAGAATGATTCAGAATTAAAACTTTTGCCTATCGTATTGGACCCGACTGATGATATTGAATCGGTCAAATTAGAGCATCGCATTGAAATAAAAAACGCAGGAATCGTTATTGTTTGGCCTTATTTGGATCGATTTTTTCAAATGTTAGAGATGACTGAAAAAGGGTCATTTAAAACTGAGGGAGATGCCGCAAGAGCACCACATCTTATTCAATATTTGGTAACAGGCTCGAATGAAACACCTGAGCATGAACTACTTCTAAATAAAATTTTATGTGGAATCAAGTTGGCAACGCCAGTACCTTTGCAAATTGAATTGACAGATAAAGAAAAGGAAACTTCAGACTTAATGCTCAAGGGAGTTATGCAAAACTGGGAAAAATTAAAATCCTCTTCAATAGATGCCATGAGAGAAGGTTTTTTTGTAAGACAAGGATTTATCGAAGAGAAAGATGATTTTTGGGAATTAGAGGTTGAAAAAAAGACCATAGATATTCTTTTAAAGAGTCTCCCTTGGGGATTTGGCACTGTTAAACTACCTTGGATGTCGAAAAGAATGATTGTAAATTGGACTTAATTTTAAATAATAGTTTAGTAACTCTAGCTAAAGAGTTGGAATGGCTAGAAGAGACCATATCCCATAGATTGAAAGACTATTTCGAACAAGTAGCAGGAGGTGACTTACCGTTAATGCC